>TARA_R110002050_G_C8962575_1_pt1 | contig 18744 bp, 18 predicted proteins | sample TARA_R110002050 | Tara Oceans TARA_R110002050 (sample SAMEA4396988) | marine metagenome | biome: Polar Biome; feature: [DCM] deep chlorophyll maximum layer (ENVO:01000326); material: water (ENVO:00002006), including particulate matter (ENVO:01000060) such as... | depth 25 m
TGCTGTAAAGGTGATGTTTTCACCTTCACAGATTTCATCATTGGTAGCGTCTGAAGCTATGCTTACCGTTGGTGAACTGTTAATGGTTAAATTTAAGGTTAGTATACTATCCCCTCCCACAGAATTTGGAATAGTATCATAGTAGGTTCCGGATTGCGTTAAGGTCATGCTTTGCCAAGCATAACTATCACATTCACTGACCGTAAAAGTTGTTGTTTGGGCGAATAAACTGCTTTGAACGAACAAACAGAGAATCACCATTAGGTTCACATTTTTCATAGAGGAATTTTTTATATTGATTTAGTTTTTTCAAAAAAGAATAATAAAATTCGTATCAAAAAATATTTGTTATGAATCAGCTTTTTTTGTTGTGAAAACTGATTTTAATCATTAATTTTTAGCAAATTACTTACTTGGGATAGATTATCATGCTGTAAGGTTTTTGTACCGATGAACAGATAATTTTGAAATGCATTACGGTTCGTGACCCTGTAATCGCGTTAAAATTCATGTTTTTGCGGGGTATTATTGGCTTGTTAAAAAAGAGTCATTTGGCATGTAGGAAAAGTACTTTTGGAATGACACCTTGCTATTATTCTTGGATGGAGGGCGGGTCTTAAACACCAACAACTATGTGCTATTTGATATTGATATTTAGTTAGAGGTCATTCTGTTACAAAGTCGCAAAATTTGATGACCCCAAATCGCAAGTATGACCCCAAAAAAAAGCATCCATTCAAAGAAGAAAAGATGCTTTTCATAAAATTAATGGGATGACTAAATATGGTCTAGCATTTCTTTAACCAACTCAACGGTACCGTATTTATGGTGCCATCCCCAATCTTCTCTAGCTCTGCTGTCATCAATGCTTTGAGGCCATGAAGCGGCAATTGCATCTCTTTCATCGGGTTTATAAGTAATGGTAAAACCCTCTTGTTGCTTGGCAATTTCTTCGGCCAATTGGGCAGGAGAAAAAGATTCGGCAGCCAGGTTATAACTAGAACGAATTTTAATAGATTCTGCGGGAGCCTCCATAATATTGATAGTAGCTCTTATGGCATCTTCCATCATCATCATAGGTAAGGTGGCATTTGGACCTAAGAAACACTCATAATTATTAGTTTTCCTTGCTTGGTGAAAAATATCTACCGCGTAATCTGTAGTTCCGCCTCCTGGAAGAGACTTCCAGCCAATTAACCCAGGATACCGGATACTTCTCACATCTACCCCAAATTTGTTGAAGTAATATTCATTCCATCGTTCTCCGGTTTGTTTACCAATTCCATAAACCGTACTTGGGTCCATAATGGTGTCTTGAGGTGTATTTTGTTTGGGGGTGGTAGGACCAAAAACAGCAATCGAACTAGGCCAAAATATTTGCTTAATAATTCCTTCTTTAGCTAAGTTTAGAATATTAAAATGTCCTTCCACACTTAGTTTCCATGCGTAATCCATGTGCTTTTCTGCAGTTGCAGATAGCATAGCCACCAAATTGAAAACTATTTTGATATCGTGTTTCAGCACAACAGCTCTTAAGGCATCTTTATCCAAGATATCTAGTTTTTCATAAACACCACCATAAGCTTCCTCTTTTATATCGGATGCGATAACGTTTTTCTCACCGTATTTTGCTCTAAGATTTTCGAGAAGTTCTCTACCTACTTGACCTAAAGCGCCAACAACTAAAATATTTCCTTTCATTATTGCAATTTAATAAGGGGTGAATTACCGTTTAAAACACCGCAAAACGGACTTCAAAATTTAGGGCGCAAATGTAGTCCATCTTTCAAATAATAAAAACGGTTTTAAGGCATGAATTCATGAAGAATTTAAAATAAATAAAATTTGAGTAAATAATACTGTGAAAATCTACTAGTTTTACAAAAAAAATAACATGAGAAAGACGCTAATAATCCTGACACTCCTATTTGTAAATATCACCTCTAAATCAGTTTTTTCGCAATGTGCTCCGCCTAGTGCTTTTTCAGAATTGGACATTAATAATGTTAGCGCAGGTTTAATGAATGGTGGAGACCTTTGGTGGGATGGGATAGGTTTACCTAAATACGAATATCCCAAATACTCCGGGCGTCTGGCTTTGTTTGCGGGCGCAATATGGCTGTCAGCGTTAGATGATAATGGAAAATTACTGACTTCCGCTATGAAATATAGAAACACAGGTTATGAATTTTATCCTGGACCCATTAATTCAACTACAGGTACGGTTTCAAGTAACAGTTGTATTGTTTTTGATAGGTTTTGGGAAATTCACAGGATTGAAATTCAAAATCATTTAAATAACGTGACCTTGGGTATGCCTGTTCCTTTATCTCAAATAGATGATGCTATTTTACAATGGCCAGCTAAAGGAAATACGCATTTTAATAATTATGTAATCCAAGATGATTTAGCCCCGTTCAAGGATTTTAATAACAACGGAATATATGATCCTGAAAATGGAGATTATCCAGATATTAAAGGTGATCAAGCCATATTTTGGGTAATTAACGATATTGGAGGCGTACATGGCATTACCAATGGAGACCCAATTGGAGTGGAAGTTCATTTTTTGGCCTATGCGTATTATAATCCTTCAAGCGCGTTAAATGATGCCACTTTTTATGATATTAAGGTGATTAAGAAAACAACGGGTAATGCCTCCGATTTTTACATGGGACTGTTTGTTGATCCAGATTTAGGTAACCCAGCAGATGATTTTATTGGATGTGATACGTTGACTAATTCTGGCTTTGCGTATAACGGGGATGCGTTTGATGACGATCAATCAGGAAGACCTGGGTATGGGCAAAACACACCAATAATTTCGACTACTTTCTTGAACAAAACAATGAACTCTTTTTCTAGTCCTACATACGCACCAAACGCAACAGGTGACGCTGTTTCACCTGTGCATTATAGAAATTACTTGAAAGGGTTTTGGCGAGATGGAACGGCAAAAACAATTGGTGGAACTGGCTTTGGCGGTACTATTCCGACTTCTTTTATGTATTTCAGCAATCCTGCTTCACCCTCTCCTGCTTGGTCGGAAGTTAGCGTTGGTAATGCGCCTGGAGATAGACGTTATATACAATCCACGGGGCCGTATTCATTAAATTGGATGGAGCCATTTGATATTTCGTTTGTGACCATTGCGCATAATGTAATGGGGTCTAACGATGTTTCTGTTTCGGTAATACCTACTATTTCTCAAATAGCTCAATTGTATACGGATACGTTAGCAAGTGGAAATAAGTACGATTTTGCCTTAGGAATTAATCCAATAGATGAAAGCTCGATTGCTATTTATCCAAACCCAGTGACTCATATTTTAACGATTGATTTGAAGAATTTAAACGGTGGGAATATTAGAATCGTTGATGTAAATGGTCGGGAGGTCTATCAAGGAAATGCAAACCCAAATAGTCAGGTTTTAAATATAGATATGTCCATTTACGAAAATGGATTTTATGTATTGAGCGTTGAGGTGAATGACGAAAAACGTTTTTATAAAATACTTAATTCACATAAATAATAGCAGGAAAATAGGATACGAAAAAGCCCAATGAAAATCATTGGGCTTTTTAATGTCTTAGTATTTTAAAACTTAATACACACATTCTTAGGTTCTGTAAAAAACTTCAAGGCTTCAAAACCACCTTCACGGCCAACTCCTGAGCTTTTTACTCCACCAAAAGGCGTGCGTAAATCTCGAACTAGCCAACAGTTTATCCATACAATTCCAGCTTCAATTTTATCGGCCATGCGGTGGGCACGTTTCAAGTTTTCGGTCCAAATAGTAGATGAAAGTCCATATTCCACACTATTGGCCATCATTAGCACTTCTTCTTCGGTATCAAATGGGGTGATGGTAACTACAGGTCCAAATATTTCTTCTTGATTTGTGCGACAGGTATATGCTAGTCCCTCAATAATGGTAGGAGCTAAATAATAGCCACCGGAATACTCTCCTTCTAAATGAATTTGGTGTCCACCTGTTAAAACGGTCCCGCCTTCTTCTTTGGCCAATTCCACGTAACTCAGTACTTTTTCCATGTGAGATTTTGAAACTACCGCACCTAACTTACCTTCTGGGTCGGTTGGGTAACTCACTTTTTGATTTGCCACAATTTTCACAAATTCATCGCGAAATTTCTCGTAAATAGGTCTTTCCACAAAAATTCGGGACCCACAGAGGCAAATCTGACCTTGATTTGCGAAGGATGAAATTACCGTGGTTTTAAGCGCATCGCCAAAATCGGCATCTGCAAAAATGATATTCGGGTTTTTGCCACCCAACTCTAAGGATAGTTTCTTGAATTTTGGCGCAGCTACGGATGCAATGTGCGCTCCTGTTGCAGTTCCGCCTGTAAAGCTAATAGCTTTTACATCCTTACTTTGTGAAATGGCTTCACCTACTTTATGACCTAACCCGTGTACAATATTGAGCACACCAGGAGGCATTCCTGCTTCAATACAAATCTCCGAAAGCAAATAGGCAGTCATCGGTGTAATTTCTGAAGGCTTGGCCACCACACAGTTTCCTGCGGCTAATGCGGGGGCAATTTTCCATGAAAATAAATACAACGGTAAATTCCAAGGTGAAATACATCCTACCACACCCAAAGGATGGCGGGTGGTGTAATTAATAGCTAACCCTTCCATTTCGTGACTTTCGGAAGCAAAATGTAAAATACCGGTAGCGAAAAAATGAAAATTATCCCGTGCTCTTGGAATATCCACAGCGGTTGCCAATTTCAACGGTTTCCCGTTATCCTTACTTTCGGCCGCGGCTAATTCTGGTAATTTTTGGTCAATCAATTCAGCTACACGCATCATCACCTTTGAACGGAATTCTTTAGGTGCACCTCCCCAAGATTCAAATGCATTTTTAGCCGCTTCTACCGCTTTGGCAATATCACTTTCGTCTGAATCCGGAATATAGGAATACACCTTTCCCGTAGCGGGCTCAATATTATCTAAATACTTGCCTGATAAAGGTTCAATTAGTTCTCCGTTGATGTAATTCTTAATGTGTAGCATACTTTTTTGATTGAAAATATTGGGGGTAAAAATACGAGAATATCACAGATTAAGGTGGCTTTTTGCTGTTTCAATCGGGTTAAATTTTGAGTGCCTAAATGAACCTTTGTTAATAAATCATTCCAAACAGCCTATTTTCATTAGGTTACCATGGATTACCTAAAATAATGAGTTTCTTTGTGAACTATGGTGTACACATTTTTGAAATACCTCATGCGGTTGGCGCTTAATTCGTACTTTAAAAAATTAAAGGTTTCGGGGATTGAAAATATTCCAAAAGAAGGTCCAATTATTTTTGTAGCCAATCACCCAAGTACATTAATGGATCCGGTAGTAATTGGGGCGATTGTAAAACCTCAAATTTACTTTTTGGCTGCGGCAGAATTCATGGGTGGTGGTTTACAGACATGGCTCATGGGAAGTTTGTTTAATATGATTCCCGTTTACCGGCCTGATACGCTACCCGAAAAATCGGCCAAGAATAGCGGAATTTTTGAAAAATGTTTCAACCATTTGGGTAATAAAGGGAGCATTTTAATTTTTCCTGAAGGGAGTTCAATTACCGAAAAACGGTTGCGTCCATTAAAAACGGGAGCAGCAAGAATAGCCTACGGGGCAGAAAAAAACACTGATGTAAAGGTGCAAATAATTCCTATTGGACTTAATTACAGCGACCCGCATTCTTTCCAGTCTGAGTTGTTTGTGAATATCGGGAAACCTATCACCACAGGTTCAGTTGCGTTAAATGCGGTAGAAGATGAATTTGAAAAGGCAAGGATGCTAACGGATATTATTAGCGAAAAGTTAAAGGACAACTTAATTCACTTAGAGGATGAACGGATGGATGCCTTGTTTGAAAAGGTACGAAAAGTATCTAATCATGAGTTACAATCTGTAATTGGTGAAAAACCCGACTTAATAGAAATATTTAAATTGAGCCAAGAAATTACCGAAGGGCTATCTTTTTACGCTAAAAAACATCCTGAAGTATTGGATATAATTTCCAGAAAATTGGATAATTATATAAAACGAGCCTCCTTTTATGGAATTACCGATGCTTCTCTTTCTAAGGGTACGCAGGTAAGTTGGTGGGATTACTGCCGAATCCTTTTTGGAGTTCCCATTTTTGTATTTGGATACGCTACCAATGCGATTCCATATTTTAGCTCCATTTGGGTATTTAGAAAGTTAAAGGTAGAAACCTCTTTTAGTGGGTCTATCGGACTTTCCATTGGGGTAATATTTTATTTGGCTTGGTACATCGGTTGGGGAGTATTCCTTTCCCAATTAGCGCATACTTGGTGGTTTGGCATGAGCGTGTTAATCGTGGTTTACCTGTCGGGTAGAGTTACTTTGCAATACATGTCGCTACTAAAAAACATACAGCAACAAGGTAAATTGAAAAGGTTGTTTAAACGAAATAGGAATGTGTATGAATCTTTGAAAGACGAAAGAGAAGAGGTAATGAAAGAGATTGTAATGTATTCGGAAATGATGAGTAAACCGTAAAACTATTTATCTCGTAGGCCAAATAATATTGTCACCCTTCAAAATAATTCTATCTATCGTTCGTTGTTCGGTTTTAGTTACATTTGGCAACTTATATTTGAGATAATAAATACCATTAAATGTCCGACAACAACAGCACGCAATTGAGCGATTTTTCATCAGCTAGCTTATTTTTTTTCATCCTAAAATGGCGTAAACCATTACTTATTGTAATGGTTGTAATGGCTATTGCCTCTTCGGTGGTGGCTTTATTAATTACTCCAAAGTATTTATCGACTGCCATTTTCTTTCCGGCAAACAACTCTTCCTTATCTAAAGGATTAATGACCGAGGATGCGCAAGGTAAAAATGACCTTTCAAAATTTGGAGAGGAAGAACAAGCGGAAGCCATGCTTCAAATTCTTAATAGTGATGAAATTAGATGGCGTTTATGGGGTAAATATAACATGATGGCCCATTATGATATCGACCCATCTGAAAAATATGCGCAAACCAAATTAGCCAAAACATGGGAAGACAACGTTAGTTTTAGACGAACAGAATTTAACTCCATTCGGGTAGATGTGATGGATATTAGTCCAGATACAGCTGCTCTATTAGCTAATGAAATAGCGGCTTTGGTAGATACCATGCGAAATGATATGATTCATGCAAGAGCGCAGGCTGCGTTTGAAATTATGGATGAAGAATATAATGACTTGGTGAATTATATGGGCGAATTAGATGATTCATTAACCGTTTTGCGTAAGAAAGGGGTACAGGATTATGAGAAGCAAATTGAAATGATTACTGGAGTATATTACCAAGCTGTTGCAGAAGGAAATGGAAGAGCTGTAAGGGAACTTCAAATGCAATTAGACACTTTGGCAAAATACGGTTCGGCTTCTAAATCTATGACCGAAAACTTAGAGTTTTTACGTGAGCGGTTGGTATTGCTTCGTGGTAAGCACGATGAAATTAAAGTGGATGCAACCAAAGATTTAACCTGGAAATTTGTGGTGAATAGAGCTGTTGCAGCAGAGAAAAAAGCATATCCTATTCGTTGGTTAATTGTATTGGTTTCAACTTTAGCTTCATTATTATTAGCTGTATTGGTGATTATTGCGGTAGAAAATTACAGCAAATACACCACCCAACTGAAAAACTAATAGCCCACAATTAGTTTGGAGAACAAGGTCTCATACAAAATATTTTACCAAGCGGTTGGTTTGTTTATCGCGTTAAATGCACTTTTCATTTATATGGAAGTGTATTACTTTATGCTGATTCCGTTGGCGTTAGCCATCGTAGCCATTGCCTTGTTTAGACTAGATTGGCTTCTGTTATTTATTATGTTTTTGGTGCCCGCCTCGCTTACCATATCTGACGTGGGAGGAGGATTGGGATTGACCCTGCCAACTGACCCATTGCTTTTTGGAGCGATGATGGTTTTTATTCTTAAAACCTTGTTTAATGGCGATTATGATATTAAAATCATAAAAAACCCAATTACTTTATCGGTTATAGCCATGCTGGTATGGATGTTTTTTAGCGTGTTATTTAGTCGATTACCTATGGTTTCGCTAAAGTTTTTTATGGCGAAATTGTGGTTTATTATTCCCTTCTTTTTTGCTGGTGTACTGTTGTTTAAAAACCGACAAAACATTATAAAAATCACATGGTTTTTCGTGATACCCATGTCCGGAGTTATCATTTATACCATGATTCGACAATACGCAAGAGGGTTTGATATTCAGGCTGCACATTGGGTGATGCAACCTTTTTTTAGCGATCACACTTCTTATGGAGCGATGATGGCCTTTTTTATTCCGGCTATGTTTGCTCAAATTAATTACATGAAATGGGAAATCAACACCAAAATATTAGCCGGTGTGTTACTCGGAATATTTATCCTAGGTACCGTTTTGTCATACACGAGAGCTGCATGGGTTAGTTTAGTGGTTGCCATTGCACTTTATAGCCTAATCAAATTAAAAATTAGATGGTGGGTGGTGGCTTTATCCGGCCTAACCGTTGTGGCAATGGTATTTATGTTTTGGGTTACCGTGTTGCAAAAGCTAGAGAAGAACAGGCAAGATTCTTCGGGCGATTTAGCAGAACATGTGGAGTCTATGAGTAATGTAGCGACCGATGCGAGTAACTTAGAGCGATTAAATAGATGGAGTGCAGCCTTCAAAATGTTTGGCGAAAGTCCGATTGTGGGTACGGGTCCCGGAACCTATGCTTTTTTATATGCTCCCTATCAGTTAAGCTCTAATTTAACGGTAATTTCTACCAATTTTGGTAACCTTGGGAATGCACATTCAGAATACTTTGGTCCTTTGGCAGAGCAGGGTGTGCCTGGTCTAGCGATTTGGCTGGTTTTGATTTTCTTTATTTTCTATCGAGGGATAATTACCTATTATCGATTGAAAGATTCGAAAAATAAGGCGTTATTAATGGGCGCTATTTTGGGATTAACTACTTACTTAATTCATGGTACTTTGAATAACTTTTTAGATACCGATAAAGCGGCAGTTCCATTTTGGGCCTTTGTGGCCATCATTGTAGCTATGGATGTATACTTTGAAAAAAGCTTAAATAAAGCAGACCATGAGCCCGAGTTAAATGTAAATAAATATAAATAGAAGCGTTCGCTTTTTTTTTACCTTTGGGAACCTAAAATCTTTAACTATGAAATATTTAGTACACTTATCGCTCGTTTTAATAGCTGTTTCTTTAAATTCTTGTTGTAACCAACATGGATATCCAGCAGCCGTAATAACCGTAGAATATGTGGGTGAATTTACCACCCCTAATGCATATCAAATTAGGACGGACGGAAACGATATGAACACCATTTTAGATACGGCTATAGTTCCCGGTACCTTCACAAATGATGGATTTAAAATTGTAATTAGTTTATCTGAAAACAACAACAATTTTTTCCTAATGCCTTTTGATAGTAGTCGCGTGGACACGGTAACTAGCGCTACTTTTGGTCGTGGTAAATGTGATGCAATTGAAAATTTAGAATACCGATGGAATGGAGCCTATAAAACCGATAGGGATTTACGCGTACAATAAATTAAGGTGTTAATCAATCACTTTTCCAAACGGGGTAAGGGCTAATCCAGCCAATTTAAAATGTTGTTTGCCAAATGGTATCCCTATGATGGTGATAAAAAATAGAATTCCAAAAATCAAGTGAGAAAGGGCAATCCAAATTCCACCGGTTAGAATCCATAAAATATTCATGAAGGTGGAGAGGCATCCTGTATGCTGCTCCGATTGACGCACTTCTGTGCCGAATGGACAAAGCGCAACAACGGCAAGTTTCATTGTTTGGATACCGAACGGAATTCCGATAATAGTAAGCATTAAAACTAGGCTTGCTACAAAGTATTCTAGCGCAATAATAAAACCTCCAAATACCACCCAAATTAAATTCCCAATTGTTTTCATGCCCCTAAATTACGGAAGCGAATATAACCAGTGTACCCAATCGTTCAAAGAAGTATGCCATATTTGGGGCAGAAGGCGAATGGTATAGTTGTTGTTAAGAGATGTTAACTATAAGACCAAATTCAAAAGCATGAAATCAATTATTTTCACCTCTATTATTATTCTATCCCTTGGCTTTCATTCCTGTTGTAAACAAACCGCTTACCCAGTAGCGGGGATTTCACTTACCTATTCTGCGGTTTCAGATTTCACTGTTTTGTATGATGCGCGCTCCCAAAAAAGCGATTTATCAAAAGTGGTTGATACCGTTAAAGTGGGAGAGTTTAATAGCATTAACAAATACACATTGGTAGTAGAATTTGATGAATCACGCTACAATCACATTCTTTTCACATCCGATGGTCGAAGTGTGGATACTATATCTCAGGTAGCCTACGTAAGAGATAAATGTAATGATATTCAAGATTTTGAATATGAATTGAACGGGGTTAAAAGCACAAAAAATAGAATAACGATAGATTAACATCAGGAAACTAGAAGGGATACTTAATCTCTTCTGTAAAATTTTACCTTTACCCAAATCAATATTTCCAAAATGAAAAGTCTCTCAAAATCAATTTTTATATCACTATTTCCTGCTATAGCTGTATATAGTGCCGTCATTAGCGGGATGCATTTGGCCGAATTTGGAATTACAATCGATATTTTAGGTCAGTTTCTTACTAGCATTGTCATCGTGGTGTTTTTTGCGAGACTCTTTTTGGTTTCTACTCCACGTACCAGCGCAGGGCTAAGTGGAAATACCATTGCAATTTTAATTGGGTTTTTGACCAGTATTTTAGCTACAGCCTTTTTACGAGATTTTGATTTGAACGGGGTTGCGCTTAATGTTCTTTTAACCATTGGTTGGATATTATATATTAAGTGGTATTCTGTATTTGAAGAGCGAGATTCTGCAATATTGAAAGTAGGTAAAATGCTACCTGAGCTCGTTTTGGAAAACACGAAAAACGAAAAAGTATCCTCCACCACTTTTCTAGGAAATCCTACTATCTATCTTTTCTATCGGGGTAATTGGTGTCCGCTTTGTATGGCGCAAATCAAAGAAATAGCAGGGCAATACAAAGAATTAGAAAATAGAGGGGTAAACATGGTTTTTGTGAGTCCGCAACCCCACACGCATACCGAAAAGTTAGGTAAAAAATATGACCTTGGCTTTCATTATTTGCAAGATACCAATAACGAAGTGGCTAAGCAATTAGGTCTGTTTTCAAAAAATGGAATTCCAGCTGGTTTCCAAGCATTGGGCTATGATAGCGACACGGTGATGCCCACCGTAATTATTACGGATCGCACCGGAAAGATTGCCTTTGCCGATTTGACGGATAACTACCGAGTAAGACCAGAGCCTGAAACCTTTTTAGCGGTAATAGATGCGATGTAAACGGATGCCAACTTGCAGGAAGCGTCCCTAAAAAAGGAAGGTTTTCTAAATACTAGTTTAGGTCTACAAATCCAATTCTCTCAGATGTTCCAATCGGTTGCGCTCTAAGAAATCATCAATGCTTTCAAAATGTTCAATTACTCGGTGATGTTTAAACTCAAACACTTTTTGAGATAATCCCTGTAAGAAATCTCTATCGTGAGAAACAAGGATTAGCGTACCATCAAAATTTTGCAAAGCCTCTTTTAATACATCTTTTGATTTTAAATCTAAGTGATTGGTAGGCTCATCCAGAATCAATACGTTTACCGGTTCTAGTAATAATTTTACCATTGCCAACCGCGTTTTTTCTCCTCCAGAAAGTACGCTCACTTTCTTATCAATATCCTCACCGCTAAACATAAAGCGACCTAAGATGTTTTTGATTTGCTTCCGAATTTCTCCTTTCGCAATTTCATCTACAGTTTGGAATACGGTAAGCGTTTCATCTAATAGCGAAGCTTGATTTTGAGCAAAATAACCCACTTTAGCATTGTGCCCAAGTTCACATTTTCCTTCGTAATCTATTTCACCCATAATTGCTTTAATCATGGTAGATTTACCTTCACCATTTCGACCTACAAAAGATACTTTTTGACCACGCTCAATACTCATGTTTGCATCCTTGAAAACCACGGTATCTCCGTAACTTTTGCTTAGGTTTTCTGCCACAACGGGGTAATCACCTGAACGTTGCGCAGGAGGAAAGCGTAGTTTAAGTGAGGAATTGTCCACTTCGTCAATCTCAATAATTTTGAGTTTTGAAAGCATTTTTTCGCGAGAATTAACCTGATTGGTTTTCGAATAGGTTCCTTTAAAACGGTCAATAAATGCTTGATTATCCGCAATAAATTTACGTTGTTCTTCGTATGCTTTTATTTGATGCGACCGTCTTTCTTCTCTCAAAGTTAGGTAATGCGTGTATTTGGCTTTGTAATCGTAAATCTTACCCATGGTAACCTCAATGGTACGATTGGTAATGTTATCAATAAAAGCTCTATCGTGCGAGATAACGACTACGGCCTTGGCTTTATTCATTAAGAAATCTTCCAACCAAACCACCGACTCGATATCAATGTGATTGGTAGGCTCATCTAGTAAAATCAAATCCGGCTTTTGTAACAGGATTTTAGCGAGTTCAATTCGCATTCGCCAACCACCACTAAATTCGCTTGTGGGTCGTGTAAAATCAGTCCGTTCAAAACCTAGTCCTTGCAACGCTTTTTCTACCTCTGCATCGTAATTAGTATCCTCAATGGCGTAAAATTTTTCGCCCAATTCGGTTACTTTCTCTATGATTTTCATGTATGCATCCGACTCGTAATCCGTACGGGTTTCAAGTTCTTTATTGAGTCGGGCCATTTCATCGCGCATCTCAAATACATGCATGAATGCTTTAGAAGCTTCTTCAAAAACAGTAGAATCATCATTGGTAAGCAAATGTTGTGGTAGGTAGGCAATAACGGCATCCTTTGGCGAACGAATATTCCCGGTAGTAGGTTTTTGAACACCAGCCATAATCTTCATGATAGTAGATTTTCCGGCACCATTCTTACCCATCAAGGCAATTTTATCGCTATCGTTTACCACAAACGAAACCTCACTAAAAAGTGTGTGACCACTAAATTCTACACCTATGTTATCTACTGAAATCATCCTGTTTTTATTGGGTCGGCAAAACTAATTATTCCGTTGTAAGTTTTGAATGGTTTTATTTGAAAGGTTTAATCCTTTATTTTAGCAAAAAAAAGTATGCAATCAACTAATGTTTTCGGGGATTCAATCACCCCATGTAGTAATCAGCCATTGACTGGTTTTTTTAGAGATGGTTGCTGTAATACAGATGATTCGGATACAGGTGTTCATACCGTTTGTATTGTTGCTGCCGAAGAGTTTTTAACCTTCTCAAAATTAGCGGGTAATGATTTGTCAACACCCATGCCTCAATACCATTTTGCGGGGGTAAAGGCAGGGGATAAATGGTGTTTATGTGCAGCTAGATTTTTGCAAGCGCATCAAAATAATGCGGCTCCATTAGTTTATTTAGAAGCTACCAACGAAAAAACATTAGAAATTGTGCCGATGAGTGTGTTACTGAAATACGCGTATTACGGAGATAAATAGTGATTTCAATAATCAATTATTTATGCGTTCCCTTTTTACAGCAGCTATGTAATTTATCATAAGATTTTGGGTCTGCGGGCATTTCATCCGCATCATATCCAGCCATGTTAACTGCCTTTTTAATTAAATCAGGGTTGGTTTTTTTAGGATTGTAAACTACTGTAAGTACGCTGCTTTCTACATCCAAAACTGCGGATTTCACGCCTTTTTCAAAAGCCATTTTTTTCTCAATGGTTTCTTTACACATCTCGCATTGCGATGAGGTTTTGATTTTGATGGTTACAAATTCGCCTTTCACAAAACTGGATAGCGAAATGAATGTGAATACTATGAAAGCTAAAAATAATCCTAAATTTTTCATTCTTTTTTATTTAATGGAGTACCTAAATCCTAGGTACATTATTCTCCCTGCTACAGGTCCCCAAATCATGGAAGCGTCAAAGTTATTTCCAAATGGGTTTTCACTGTCAATGATTGGGTTCTTTTGTTTGTAATTTAACAAATTTTCTCCTCCAAGGTAAAGTTCAAATGTCTTGAATTTTTTGGTGATTTGTCCGTTTAGCACAAAATACGTTTCCGATTGAGTGCTACGCAAATGCTCGTCAACATTGCCATGAGTAGAAGGCACCCGGCTCAAACCTGTCCAAAGAGTAGTTAAATCGAAAGTCCATTTATCAAATCGAGTATGGTAGCCTAGATTAAGTAAAACCCGGTCTTTTGCCGTATATGGTTTACGCTTCAACCCAGAATCAAATTGTGTTTTCACATCTAAGTACTTGTAGGCCGTTTTAATTTCAAACTGTTTGTAGGTAAGCGATGCCTCTAGTTGAAGAGCGTGCGAATATGATTTTCCATCTAAATTATAAAATGAAACCTGGTTTACATTCTCAATATCCACCACCATTTGATTAATGAAGTTGGTAAAATAATAATCCGCATTTAAAGCTAATTCTGTGTTTCCTAGGGTTAGTTTTTGCGAATAACTAGCACCATAATTCCAAGCCTGTTCTGGAAGTAAAAATGGAGTGAATCGAACTTGACGAGAACTTACTAAATAGGATGAATTTTCGATAAGTGCATTTGCGGTACGAAATCCCTTTCCTACAGAAATTCGTAAAGCAGAACGTGGGGTTAGGTTATATTTAACATGAATTCTAGGCGAAACAAAACCACCAAATTGATTATGGTGGTCGCCTCTAATTCCTGCCACAATAGATAGGTTTGAATCTACATAAGCATATTCAAAATATGCCCCAGGAACGATTTCCAAGTTAGTGAAATTGGAATCATTAAAAACGTGGTCGTACGAATCGTAATTTAAGCTTACCCCTGTTTTTATACTGTTTTTATGGTTTATTATTTCATCCGAATACACCGTATTTATGTACATGTTTTTTTGAGATGCATTGTAGGTCGTTAATCCGTAATTGGAATTGAGTTGGTGCAATTTGGCTTTTGTAATGATCCCAAAACTATTTTCATTATCAAACAAAAACCCAATTTTCATAAAACCATAGAGTTGATTGGTTTTAATATTTACTTGATAGGGATTGGTTACCGTTTTGAGTTGACCAGATTTCACATCGTTAAATACGCCTCTCACTCCAAATTGTAATCGAACGTTTGTTCCCACATACTTCCATCGGTTAAAAAGGATTGCCGTGTTTTTTAATGGAATGTCTAAAAATGAGTCGCCATTTCTATCATTTTCAAAACTTTGATTAGCGCCATGTAAGAAGAGAATGGTGCTCCATTTCTGGTTGATTTTTTTTGAGAAATGGGTATTCAATTCCAAGCGGCCCATTTCATTCGCGTACACGTTGACAAAAAATTTATCGGCCAATTCTGGTTTAAGAAATTCCACATTTATTTGGCCTGCGATAGACTCGTAGCCATTCACTACCGATCCGGCTCCTTTTTTTATTTGGATAGATTCAACCCATGTTCCCGGTATAAATTCAAGTCCGTTAGAAGCGGATAACCCTCTTACCAATGGGAAGTTTTCGAATTGAATTTGAGTGTAAATTCCATCCAATCCTAACATTTTAATTTTTCGAGAACCCGACACCGCATCCGTAACATTTACATCAACCGAAGCATTAGTTCCAAAACTTTCGGATACGCTACAACATGCCGCTTTTCGTAATTCTGCGGAGTTGAGGGTTTCCACTAAATCGGTGGAAATGGTTCCAATACTGGTTGCGGTTTGGCGAGAGGTTACTTCGAATGTGGCTAAATCTTGACTGCTTTTTAGTACAATAGTTAGCTTTTTCATGTTTTCCCAAACCTTGATAGTGTCGGTTTGGTAACCCACATAAGAAATAACTAAATAGGCAGGATAGTTTACGGGTTGTGCGATTTTAAATTGTCCTTTTTCATTTGTGCTTGTGCCTTGGTTGGTATTTGCCCATAGCACATTCACAAAGGCTAATTTCTCGTTTTGAGAATTGGTTATTATTCCCGTGACTTTTTGAGCAATAACAGTATTTCCTGCAGAAAATAGTAGAAAGAAGAGGACTCCTAAAAAATAGCGCAATTAGTTTGTTTTAAATTTTATGAGCGACAAATTTAAATAGAATGAAGGCTAAATCAAGACTCATTAGCGGTAAATTTAGGATGGTACCTAACCATATTGCATACGATTAATTTAGCTAGCTGAATCTGTAAGTTAAATTAGTTCACACTATTGCCCAAACGGACTTCCCTTTCCAGTTTCACAATATAATCTTAAGCTGTTGAGATACTGACCCCAACTAAAATTAATATTGCCAATGTGGTCATAATCATCTTGGAATTCTTCATGTACAAATTCAAGTTTCGTTTTCCCCTCATTTTCTGATAGTATAAAGGTGAGGTAGGTGCCATCCCAATCAGGATTCCCGCCTAAAAACTTCCAACTTACCAATTGATTTGGGTTGAGTAGTGCAACCTGCATCTCAAAAGTAGCAAATTCTCCAAAGGTAAAATAGAGCGAATCACCCAGATGGGTCGAGCCAATCGTGTCTGTGGTCCACCAACTTGAAAGCCCTTCTATGGTGGTTAACGTTTGATACACCTTCGTGATAGGAGAGTCGATATGAAATGTGTGCTTGATAGACTGCATAATTATTCGAATTGAATTTTGTTCTGCTCAAAACTACGGTAATAATTCGGAGGTAAATTTGTTTCGGAATTGTTAATTTGAAGAAAGTAGTGTGAATTACAATAAATGTTTGTACTATTGTTGTCTATACAATAAAGGTTATTGAAAGAATGAAATTAGAAGACGAATTAAAGATGAGTACTATTCAAAATCCGCATCATCGCGCATCATTGAATATTATTTTTACTGGAGCGTGGCTGGGCGACCGGATGAATTCGCTTTTAAAACCATTCGGTATTTCTGAACAACAGTATAATATTTTGAGAATTCTTAAAGGGCAAAAAGGAGCTTCTTTAAATCTGCAGGATATTTCTAGCAGAATGATTCACAAAATGAGTAACACCACTAGATTGGTAGAAAAATTGCGATTAAAAGGATTCGTAGAACGTCATATTTGTGAAGAGAATAGAAGAAAAGTCCAGATTTCTATCACTCCTTCAGGATTGAAAATGATTGAAACTGTGGCAGTGGAAATTTCAAATAATAATGCGGATATGGCATCTAGTATGACCGATGATGAGGCTGCGCAATTGGCTAAATTGTTAGATAAAATAAGAGGTTAAAAAAAATTACCATTACAATTGTATATACAAATAAAGTACAAACAAATAATAATTAATAATAAAAACAAGAAAAATGAAAAAGTCAACATTAATTTTAAGTTTAGCAGTAGCGGCCTTAGGGTTTAGCGCATTCACAAGTGTATCGAATAATGATGCTAATGACGGAGCTACAAAAAGCATTATCCACTGGACCGGTTCAAAAGTGGTAGGAGGTGAGCACACCGGAACGATTCTGGTAAAACAAACCAACCTTGAATTTAGTAAAGGAGAATTAAAAGGCGGCAATATTGTAGCTGATATGACCAGTATTACCGATACTGATTTAGAAGGAGAATGGAATACGAAATTGGTAGGTCACCTAAATTCAGATGATTTTTTCTCTACCGCTAAGCACCCGACCTCAACGATTAAAATCACAAAAATCAGCAAAGGAAAAGTTGCCAATACCTATAATGTAGTGGCCGATTTAACCATAAAAGGAAATACCAATTCAGAATCATTTACCGCTACTGTAGTTGAAAATGGAAGTAACTACATTGTTACTGCCAATGTAAATATTAATCGTACGAAATACGATGTACGTTACGGTTCTTCTAGCTTTTTTGACGATTTAGGAGATAAAGCAATCAGCGATGAGTTTAACTTAAATGTTACGATAGTAACTTCAAAATAATTACAGAATGAAATTAATTGAGAATTTAAATTGGCGCTACGCCACCAAACAATTTGATACCACTAAAAAAGTAAGTGGGTCGGATTTAGAATTAATTAAAGAGGCCATTAACTTGACGGCTACATCTTACGGATTACAAACCTACAAGGTGTTAATCGTTGAAAACCCTGCGGTAAGAGAGCAATTGCTTCCAGCGTCATGGGGACAAGTGCAAATTACCCAAGCTTCACATTTGTTGGTTTTTTGCAGTAACACAAAAGTTACTCCTGAAAATATTGATACCTATTTGAAACTGAAGTCAGAAGTTCAAGGAATTGATTTGGAAAATTTAGCTGGATACGGAGAGTTTATGAAATCTACTATTGGTGGATTTCCTGCTGAGGCCACACAAGCTTGGTCTAAAAGTCAAACCTATATCGCTTTAGGAACTGCTTTGGCTGCTTGTGCCGAATTGAAAATTGATTCTTGTCCGATGGAAGGTTTTGATGCCGTGAAATATGGTGAGATTTTAGGCTTAGATGCAAAAGGATTATCTGCTGCAGTTGTGTTACCAATTGGTTACCGCTCGACAGAGGATAATACGCAAAATGCTAAAAAGGTAAGAAAACCTTTGACTGAAATGTTTGAAGTAGTTTAAACTTCAAAACAATTTATAAAAGCTCAATTCACGAAAGTGGATTGGGCTTTTTTCGTTTAATGATGCTGCATCATTTGTTATCTTACCACCCATTTTAAACTTTTAACTACCATATCACGCTGATACAAA
>TARA_R110002050_G_scaffold236702_1_pt1 | contig 18739 bp, 12 predicted proteins | sample TARA_R110002050 | Tara Oceans TARA_R110002050 (sample SAMEA4396988) | marine metagenome | biome: Polar Biome; feature: [DCM] deep chlorophyll maximum layer (ENVO:01000326); material: water (ENVO:00002006), including particulate matter (ENVO:01000060) such as... | depth 25 m
GGTTCCTCCGCTTAAAGTAACTAAACCACTTCCTTCGCATACATCTGTTAAAGCTCCTAAACTTACTATAGGTTCAGGGTTTACTGTAATACTTTGTGTTGAAGTTGAACTTCCACATTGATTAGTAACTGTATAATCGATAGTAAATGTTCCGGCACCACTAACACTAGGATCGAAACGCCCATTAACAACACCAATGCCTTGATAGACTCCACCTGATGGAGAGCCTTCAGTTAAAGTATAGACGCCGCTATTGTTGCATAAGGTTGGAAGAGATGCTAGATTTGTAATCGGTAAAGTATCAACCTCTATGGTTTGAGTTGCAATTCCAAAACAGCCATTTCTATCGGTATAGGTATATGTTATCGTATGAAAACCACCTCCTGCTATAGCTGGATCAAATTGTCCACCACTAACTCCATTACCTGAAAATACCCCACCAAAAGGAAAGGCATTAGTTAAAGTTATAGGTGAAGCTGTTATACAAAGGTTCGGTATAGGAGCAAAAAATACTGTAGGTGCAGGTTTTACAAAAATATTTGCTGTAGCTGAATCGCGGCAACCTCCATTTGAAAAAACATAGGTTATTGGAGAGTTCCCTATAGACACTAAAGAAGGATCAAAAGTATTATTTACTACTCCTGGTCCTTTATAAATGCCGCCTAAAGGAGTTCCCCCAGTCAATACTAAAGGAGCATCTTGTTCACAGACCGTATCATTTATACTTAAAACAACTGTTGGTGGAGTTCCAACTCTTACCTGGACTGCTCTAGAGGTATCAACACAACCTTGTCCATTAACTATAACTTGATAATTTCCAGTACTATCTATAATCAGGTCTCTAAAAATTTCTCCTGCTAAGGTTATAGAATCTTTCAACCACTGAAAAGTTGAAAAAGTTGGAGGATTGGCTTGAATTCTAAGATTTTGACCTGCACAGAAATTAGTATCCCCAGAGAACGATAAAGGAACCGGGTTGTTTCCACATTCACTTAATTTCATAAGTATAGAAGTTGTAAATGCATTATTTCCTGTAAAAAATGTAGATCCAAATTGTGATAACCCTCGAAAATCTCCTAAAACATATACATTAGAACTATTATCCGATGATACAGAATATGCATTATCAGAGTTACCACCTCCCCCGGTTTGCAACCAATTAAAATTTAGACTACTATCTAAATTTACCATTATCATGTCATTACTGCCATTAGAAAAGACAGTATTTCCGTTTAGCTGCAGGCTGTCCATAAAAGAGCCAACAATAAACACTTCATTTTTATCTGTATGTGCGATATCAGATACAGTACTGCTCTCAACCCCAACATTTACTAATTCTTGAATAACACCATTTAAGTCAAATTTAGCGACGAACCAAAATCTAGCAAATGAAGAAGAGCCTGTTGCTGAAATCGATTTAGTTTGAAAATTTAAACTATTTGAAAATACGCCTGCAAGATAAATAAAGCTATTTGTAAGCTCTAATTGTGGTTGACTAAATGGACTATTACCTGATGTTGAAAAAGTAAGAAAATCACAGTTTGCACCAGTAAACTTTGCTAGAACAACCCTATTAAAACTACCGCTATTGTAGCTAACATTATTTGATCCAAAAGTAAATACACCTCTATATAAACCTGTTATGTAGAAGGTGGAGTCATTAATTGCTTCGATATCACTGAGTGTTCCTGAACTACCTTGACTTGTGTTTATAATCCTTTGTAGAAAATTAAAATTTCCATTTAAATCTAATCTTGCTACATAGCCATTGCTAACAGTAGCGGTTTGAATTATCTGTAAAGTGGAACTAGTTACGGCAATAGATCGAAACAAGGCACCACCAAAATACACACTGCTATCTGCCACAGATATTTCACTTAAAGAACTTGTACTAAAGAAGCCCCCAGGTGTATAAACCCCTCTAATCCATTGGGAAACTCCTTGGGAATTTAACTTAACAATAAATCCTTCATTAAAAGAAGATGCTCCACCGCTAGTTGAAAGAGTTAATAAACCCCAAGTACAAGAATTAGAGAAAATACCTATCAAATAAATATTTCCATATTGATCAATATCTAAGTCTCTAAAACCTGAAAAGCCTGTTGTAGAGCCTCCTTTTACCGCCCATCTAAAATTGCCTAAAGTATCAAAGTTTGCCACATAAATGCTTCTTGAAGCACTTCCAGCACTTAAAACAGTAGAACCAAAACTAATTGTTCCTTGGAATTCCCCTGCAACAATTACATTATTTCCTTTAACTTCAGTAACGGAATTAAATCCTGAAACAAAACCAGAACTTGAATAAATTTCTAACCAATCAAATCTTTGCGCATGCAAACTTTGAAAAGTTAAAACTAAAAGTAAAAGAGGTAGTAGCTTTTTCATGGAATTATAATTTTATTTAAACAAGTATTATCAATTTTAATATTAAATAGACGTTTGAATTTAAAAATGGTTGCTTATCTTTTTTATATAAATTATTTAATTTATATATGTATGTGAGGTAGTTAACTACAATTATTAACATAAAAAATTTTCATCTGTTTAGAATAGTTAAAAAAAAGTGTTAGTTCATTAAATATATATCAAATAGAAATCTTAAAATAAAATAAATTAAATTAATTAGAAATAAATCAGGAATTATATGTTTAAAATAGAGTCCTTTCATTACTTCCCCTTGATCAATTAATATAAAAACTCAATTATCAATTATCAATCAGTATTATTTTAAAACTACTTTCTCAGTATAAAACCCTTCATTTGTGCGCATCAATAAAAACGCAACTTGAGGTGCATGTTTTTTTGAAGCAGTAAATTCATGCACTCCTTTTACCAAGGTACTTCGATTAAAAAATTCTAATACATTTCCTTTTAAATCAATTAACTGAATAACTGCTGTGCTTGAATTTTCCATATTAACTTTAAAACGAAGTTGTTTGGTTGGGTTTGGGAAAATAGTTAAAGAATGAATTTCTACAGAGGCTTCATTTTTTGTGACAGATACAGGCAATGTATTGCTTCCGTATTTATAAATTTTAGTACCCGATATAAATGCAGTACTGTCATTTAATTTTAAAAAGCGGTTGTAATAGCTTCCTCCACCTGGAATTGTAACAGTATTCCAAGTTGCTCCACCGTCTACTGTTTCAAAAAGGTGATCTCTCCCTCCTGTCCAACCTTTTAATGAATCCAAAAAACCAATCATTTGAATGTCATGCCAAGTGGTATCAACTACACCCTGAGTCCATGTCATTCCTCCATCTGTAGACTTTAAAAAAGTAGTATTCCCGGCAGAAGGAACTGAAGAAACTGAAGCAAAATAATTCACTCCATCAGGAGATTGAATTTTCCAGATATAGTCTAAGTTGGTGAATGTTTTATAGACAGATTGCCAATTTTGTCCCCCATCTGTTGTATAAAAAATGATACCACCATCACTCAGAGAATCTGCTTGACCGCAAACAAATCCTGTGTCTGCGGATAAAAAATGAATTTCAACCAAGGAAGAAGCATAAGGACTCATGTCAATGGTGGTCCAAGTATTTCCACGATCGGTAGATTTTACAATGTATGCAGGTTGACTGTAAACACCGCAACCATAAATCACACTGTCGGTTGGAATTGATAATCCACAAATCTCCAAAGCAGGAGAAGGCAACCTGTTGTGAATATTTATCCAAGTAGCTCCACCATTAGCAGTCATGTAAAAACTTGAATCCAATGACCCTGCAAAACCAACTGAATCATCTATAAATTCAATAGATCGCAAATATGGACCTCCTGTAAAAATTGCCGACCAATTATCCCCTGCATCCGTTGTTTTTCGAATTTCACCGCTTGGTCCACCTGCTACATATCCAACAGAATCATTCACAAAAAAGATATCATCGTTTCTCCCATTATTTATCCCATTAGCTGTACTCCATTGAGCGCTTAGTAGCAATGGATAGAAAAGTATCATGAAAAGTATGAATCGTAGCATCTTATAATTATTCGTGTAAACAAAGCTACAAATATTGAGCGGTGATTGACATTTGATTCTTTTTAAAATCACTCAAAACACCTTCATACAACAAGTTACCACCATTTTCACCACCTTCGGGTCCCAAATCAATGATCCAATCAGCATGCTTTATCACTTCCATGTTGTGCTCAATAATTAATAATGAATGCCCTTTTTGGAGCAATGCATCAAAGGATTTTAAGAGTTTTGAAATGTCATGAAAGTGCAGTCCAGTAGTTGGTTCATCAAAAATAAATAGTGTGTGTTGGGTAGTTCCACCTTTGCCCAAATAAGTGGCTAATTTAATGCGCTGCGCTTCTCCTCCACTCAGAGATCCGGAGGATTGTCCTAGTTTTACATATCCCAAACCTACCTCGTTCAATGGTGCTAATTTCTCTGCCACTTTCATTGAGTATTTATCATTTTCAAAGGAGTTAAAAAAATCAATTGAATCTTCTACGGTCATGTCTAATACATCGGCAATGTTTTTTCCGTGAAATTGTACTTCTAAAATTTCATCTTTAAACCGTTTTCCTTCACAAGCTTCACAGGTTAGGTGAATATCAGCCATGAATTGCATTTCCTCAACAATTTCTCCTTCCCCTTGGCAAACTTCACACCTTCCTCCATCGACATTAAAAGAGAAAAAAGCAGGTTTATAACCGCGAGATTTAGAAAGTCCCAAATTGGAATACAAAGCCCTTATTTCATCGAAAGCCTTTACGTAGGTAACAGGATTAGAACGAGAAGAACGACCAATTGGATTTTGATCGATGAATTGCACATCTTTCAATAAATTAACAGCACCTTCTAATGATTTATATGCTCCAGTTTTATCACCATAAGCTCCCAATCGTTTTTGAATGGTGGGATAAATGATTTTTTTAACTAAGGTTGATTTTCCTGAACCACTAACTCCTGAAACAACAGTCATGCTATTGAGCGGAAATTTTACATCAATGTTTTTGAGGTTATTTTCCTTAGCTCCATAAATTTCTATGAAGTTTTTGGAGGTATTGAATTTTGTTTTTTTACTAACATGTTTCCTTTCATTTAAATAATCAGCTGTTAAAGTGTTGGCTTTCTTTAAAGCAGCAAAATTTCCTTGAAAAACCAAGTTTCCTCCTCTACTTCCCGCTTCAGGTCCTAAATCGATAATTTCATCTGCTGCACGAATAATGTCTTCATCGTGTTCCACCACAATCACTGTATTTCCTAAATCTCTTAATGCCTTTAATATTTCTATCAAACGCTCTGTATCTTTTGGATGCAAGCCAATGCTCGGCTCATCTAGAATGTACATGGAACCAACTAAACTACTTCCCAATGAAGTGGCAAGGTTAATTCGCTGCGATTCTCCACCCGATAAAGAAGCTGCCGAACGATTTAAACTGAGGTAACCAACTCCAACATTTATAAGGTAATCAACACGGTTATTGATTTCTGTCAAAATTCGTTTTGCTACTTTTTGATCGTAATCTGATAGTTTTAATTGAGAAAAATGAGCCTTAACTTTTATAATGGAGGAATGGATCAACTCTTGAATCGCCACATTCCCAACCTTAACATAACTGCTTTCTTTTCGCAATCTACTTCCTTTGCAATCAGGACAAGTAGTTCTGCCCCTATAGCGAGCCAACATTACTCGGTAGTGAATTTTATAGGATTTACTGCTCAAATGCTCAAAAAAGGAGTTCAACCCATTGAAATACACATTTCCTTCCCAAAGTAATTCTTTTTGTGCATCGCTTAAATCGTAGATTGGTTTGTGAATTGGAAAATCAAATTTTTCGGCGTGTTTAATGAGTTGTATTTTCCAATCTTGCATCACTTCGCCTTTCCAACAAGCAATTGCATCTTGATAAACAGAAAGAGATTTGTTGGGAATTACTAAATCTTCGTCGATTCCAATTACTTTTCCAAAACCTTCGCACTTTGTACAAGCACCAATCGGATTATTAAAACTAAAAAGGTGAACACTCGGTTCCATAAACTCAATTCCATCAGCCTCGAAGAAATTATTAAAAATGGTTTCTGTGTGCTTTTCACCATCTATGCTTCTTATTTTACATGCTCCCTTCCCTTCAAAAAATGCAGTTTCAACAGAATCGATAATTCTAGACTCTTCATCTTCAAGTTCCTTACTGACAACAAAGCGATCAATCACCAATTCTAAATTATCCTCATTAAAACCTTCATTCATCACATCTTCCAAGAGTCGATCTTCCTCTTTGTAAAAAACTCTACTAAAACCTTGTTGCAGCAATAACTCCAATTGCTCTTCTTTCTTTTTTTGCCCTTTCAAATCAATTGTCGCAATCACGTAGGCTTTGTTTCCTTCTTTTAAATTTAAGAGGTGTTTCAAAACATCAACGGGTCGGTCTCTTTTAACTTCTCGACCACTTACAGGAGAAATAGTTTTCCCAATTCTAGCATAGAGTAATTTTAAATAATCGTAGATTTCTGTAGTTGTACCAACCGTTGAACGTGAATTGGTTGAGTTTACTTTTTGCTCAATGGCAATTGCCGGTGCAACCCCTTTAATGTAATCAACGTCTGGTTTTTCGATTTTGCCAAGAAATTGGCGAGCATAAGAAGAAAGGCTCTCTACATACCTTCTTTGTCCTTCGGCATAGAGTGTACTAAAAGCCAAAGATGATTTTCCGGAACCTGAAAGTCCGGTAACTACTACTAACTTATTGCGCGGAATGGCAAGATCGATGTTCTTTAAATTGTGAACTCGAGCACCTTTTATGATGATGAATTCCTTTGGATTAAGGCTTTCTAATTTAAATTTCATAAAATTTGATTAAGTTTGTAATTGAACTGACAAAACTAATAGAGAATTAATTGGTATTTTTATCCACTCTTTATTAAGAAACATATTTTTAATATATTGTTCAACCTTTTAAAATAAATTATTGCCTATAGCATAAACATTACTTTTTTTAACCAGCTATCTTTTTTTAGCAAAATGTAATTGTTTATGGAAACCAAGTTAATTAGTGACAAAGAACTAGTAAGGCAATATTTGAATGGTAATGAAGCTTCTTTCGAAGTCATATTAAACCGCTACAAAGACAGAGTATTCTCCTACATCCTTTTTACAATTAAGGATAGAACTTTAGCACACGACATTTTTCAAGAAACTTTTATGAAGGCCATTCGGACTTTGAAAAAAGGTGGCTACAGTGAAGAAGGGAAATTCTTACCGTGGATCAATCGAATTGCACACAATCTGATTATCGATCATTTTAGAAGAAATCAAAAATTCCCAACTACTAGTGGCGGACAAGATTTCGACATCTTTGATATTATTCAAGATAGTAATCCAAGCATTGAGGAAGAAACCATTAAAGGTCAAGTGTTGGCAGATGTAAAAAAACTCATCTACAAATTACCAAGCGATCAAAAAGAAGTTTTGATGATGCGCCTTTATTATGACATGAGTTTCAAAGAAATTGCTGAACAAACCAATGTGAGCATCAACACTGCTTTGGGAAGAATGCGCTATGCATTGATAAACTTGAGAAAAATGATTGATAAGAAGAAAATCACTTATGTGAATTAGAATATGGATTTATTCCTAACCTTCATGCAATAACTTTTATTCGCTTGCGTTTAGAGAAGATATGAAACCTCTAAAACCAAACAAAGCGTATGAAAAATTCTACTCCTTTCTCTCAAGAAACACCCAATTCCAAAAAAGTTACCATTTATAAACTGCTCGATTACACTGAGGAAGTTGAAGGAAAACACGCTCCTTCTCAAAAATCAGTGAACTCAATTTTAGCTTACTCAAAAGCATTGGAACTTAATCCTTCCAAACAAGTGGGCTACATAGAAAATATATTAAATTGAGTTAGCGAAACAAATTCGCTCTGCCAACTTTAGAGCAAATCGGACAAGCTTCGGCTTGATGTCCTCGGGCTTTGCAATACTCTCTGCCAAAAAAGATAATTTGCAAGTGCAATTTATTCCAAATTTCTTTTGGGAATAAGCGTTTGCAATCTTTTTCAGTTTGCACTACATTTTTTCCATTGGAAAGGCCCCAACGATAAATCAAACGATGGATGTGCGTATCAACGGGAAATGCTGGAACACCAAAGCCCTGTGACATAACTACTGAAGCCGTTTTATGTCCTACACCTGGTAAGGTTTCTAAACTCTCAAAACTGTCAGGTACTTTTCCATTAAACTGATCTACCAAAATATTCGATAAATTATAAATTGCTTTTGATTTTTGAGGGGATAAACCACAAGGGCGAATTATTGCTTGAATCTCGGCAATGCTTTTTTGGCTCATTCTTTCAGGAGAATTAGCCAATTCAAAAAGTGCAGGTGTCACTTGGTTGACGCGCTCATCAGTACATTGTGCAGAGAGCAAAACTGCAATTAATAAAGTGAAATTATCAGTGTGATTAAGCGGAATTGGAGTTTCGGGATATAATTCTTCTAACTTGTTAATAACAAAACTGACTTTCTCGGGTTTCTTCATGGTAGGACAAAAATAACTGAATAATATTGCAAGTATTTAAAAATAATTGTTACTTTATTCGCAGCAATTGTGACGAGAATTTCGTCACAACACTAATGAACAAATATTTTATCAATGAGTAATTTAAAAATAGGAGAAGCAGCACCAAGTTTTGAAGCAAAAAATCAAGCAGGTGAAACTGTTTCGCTTTCTAAGTTAAAAGGAAAAAAGGTAGTGCTTTACTTCTACCCAAAAGACGATACTCCGGGTTGCACCGCAGAAGCCTGTAATTTGAGAGACAACTACAACGATTTGAAAGCTAAAGGCTATGAAGTGATTGGTGTAAGCGCCGATAAGGCTGAAAAGCATCAAAAGTTTATTGCTAAATACGATTTACCCTTTCAATTGATTGCCGATGAAGATAAAAAAGTAATCAATGCTTACAATGCTTGGGGACCTAAGAAATTTATGGGGAAAGAATACGAAGGCATTATTCGAAAAACATTTGTTATTGATGAGGAAGGTAAAATCGAAAACATCATAGAAAAAGTAAAAACAAAAGATCATACAGCACAAATACTTAACGCTTAATATACACGACAATGGCAGCAGCAAAAGATAAAGACGAAAAAAAAGAAATAAACAAGGATAAACTAAAGGCCTTGCAACTAACAATGGACAAACTCGATAAAACCTATGGAAAAGGTTCCATCATGCGTTTGGGAGATCAAGTTGTTGATGAATCAATTGAAGCCATTCCTTCTGGATCAGTTGCGCTAGATTTGGCATTGGGAGTTGGCGGATATCCACGAGGAAGAGTGATTGAAATATATGGCCCTGAATCTTCAGGTAAAACAACCTTAACAATTCACGCCATTGCAGAAGTTCAAAAACAAGGTGGAATTGCAGCATTTATTGATGCAGAGCACGCTTTCGATAAGTTTTATGCTAAAAGTTTAGGTGTTGACACCGAAAACCTTCTGATTTCTCAACCCGACAATGGTGAGCAAGCTTTAGAGATTGCAGACAACTTAATACGCTCAGGAGCGATTGACCTAATTGTGATTGACTCAGTTGCAGCATTGACGCCAAAAGCGGAGATTGAAGGTGAAATGGGTGATTCAAGAATGGGCTTACAAGCGAGATTGATGTCTCAAGCATTGAGAAAAATGACTGGTACCATCAGCAGAAGCGGCTGTACCTGTATTTTCATTAACCAATTGCGTGAAAAAATCGGAGTGATGTTCGGGAATCCTGAAACAACAACTGGTGGAAATGCACTTAAATTTTACGCTTCTGTTCGAATTGATATTCGCAGAAGTGCACAAATCAAAAATGGAGAAGAAATTGTCGGAAATCGAACTAAAGTAAAAATTGTAAAAAATAAAATTGCTCCGCCATTTAGAAAAGCTGAATTCGACATCATGTATGGAACAGGAATTTCAAAATCTGGTGAAATAATTGACATGGGAGTTGAACTTGGTGTAATCAACAAAAGCGGAAGTTGGTTTAGTTATGGTGAAACCAAACTCGGACAAGGAAGAGATGCTGTGAAATCTTTGGTGGAAGATAATCCTGAATTGATGGATGAATTAGAAGCTAAGATTGTTGAAGCAATGCAAGTGACTGTAAACTAAATATTTTGTAAGTGTTTTTTTCTTAAGAAATAATAAGTAGAATAATCATCCTAGTACAAAACAAGCGCTTAAATTTGAAAAAATTTAAGCGCTTATATTTTATGAAGTACATTTTTATTTTAGTAAGCTTTTTTCTTTTTGCTTGTGAAAATCAAGCACCAAAAACTGAAACTATAGAAGTTCAAGAAAATCAAACAATTGAGCAAGAATCTAACGATGATAAACTAGATTCTATTTTATCATCAATCAATAAAGCTATCCTAAACGATGTTTCGAATCCTGACTTGTATTTAAAACGTGCTCAATTATACGATTCTATCAATGATACCAAATCAGCATTAGAAGATTTAGACCGTGCTTTTAAAATAGATTCTACCAAACTTACCACTTTAATCGCCCAAGCAAATTTTTTAAGCAAGAGAGGAAAACTTAACCTAGGTTTGAGAATGTTGGAAAAAGCACAGGTTTATCATCCGACTGATGCACGAGTTTATGTTGAACTCTCAGAACTTTACTTGTTGGCGAAAAACAATGAAAAGTCATTAAACAACGCTGATCTTGCGATAAAGTATGATAAATTTAATGCGAAGGCCTATTACTTGAAAGGTTATAATTTTCTTGAAATGGGTGATACTGCAAGGTCGATAAGTAGCTACCAAACAGCTGTGGAGCAAAACCCTGACTTTTTAGATGCTTTTTTGGAATTGGGCTATGTTTTTTCTCTTAAACATGATGCAATAGCAATCGATTACTTAGAAAATGCTTTAAGAATTGATCCAAAAAACAAGCAAGTGCTTTATGCAAAAGGTATGTTTGAGCAAGAACATGAAATGTATAACGAGGCAATGAAAACCTATAAAACAGCCATAGAATATCACCCTGACTTTCGAGAAGCACACCATAATTTGGGCTACATTCACATGTATTACCTCAAACTTTATCGGCAAGCACTCCCCTACTTCACAGCTGCAATTGAAGTGGACTCTAATTATATTGAAGCTTACTACAACAGAGGGTATTCTTTCGAATTAATGGGCGACATTAACAATGCTGCCAAAGATTACCGAAAAGCCTTATCAATTAAACCTGACTACGATTTAGCTGCAAAAGGACTAAGTCGAGTAACTGCACCTTTATGAACCTATTATCAGTTGAAGGCATCTCAAAACGTTATGGAGAAAGAGTCTTATTCTCAAATGTTAGCTTTGGAATCGAACAAGGGCAGAAAATGGCTTTGGTTGCTAAAAATGGCGAAGGAAAAACAACCTTGTTGGAAATGCTTGCTGGCACAATTAATCCCGATGAGGGAAACATTGTTTGGCGAAATTCCATTTCCATTGGGTACTTGAAGCAAGACAATCCTTTCAAAGAGTTTAAAACGGTGAAAGAGGTTTTATATGGAGCCGATAATGATTTTGTAAAAGCAATCAACAGCTATCAACATGCATTGGACAATCCAAATGATGACGAAGCAATGCAAGAGGCGTTGAATCAAATGGACAGTTCAAAAGCTTGGGATTTTGAAGCAAAAATTGATAAGTTGCTGAGTGTTTTCGGAATGGATTCATTAGAGAAAAACCAATCCATTGAAGTGCTTTCAGGCGGGCAAAAAAAGCGCATTGCTTTAATCAAATTGCTTGTTGACGAACCTGATGTTTTAATTCTCGATGAGCCTACTAACCACTTGGATATTTCAATGATTGAATGGTTGGAAGAGTATTTTTCAGCTCAAAATGTAAGTTTATTTGTAGTTACTCACGACCGCTACTTTTTAAACAAGGTGTGCAATCAAATACTAGAACTCGATCAGGGAAGTGCCTATAAATACAATGGCGACTACGAATACTTTATTGAGAAAAAAGCTGAGCGAGAAGAAAACACTGCAAGCGAAATCGATAAGGCTAAAAACCTTTATCGCAAGGAAGTGGAATGGATGCGCAGAATGCCAAAGGCAAGAAGCACCAAATCAAAATCTAGAATAGACAGTTTTTACGATACTGAAAACAAGGCAAAGCAAAAAACAAAGAAAGAGCAAGTTCAACTTTCCATTAAATCGGAGCGCCTTGGTGGTAAAATTTTAGAATTGCACCATGTTCGAAAAGCGTATGGAGACTTAAAAATAGTTGATGATTTTAACTACGTCTTCAAAAAAGGCGATCGTATTGGAATAGCTGGTAAAAACGGCGTAGGAAAAACTACTTTCCTCAACCTATTAATGGGATTGGAGAAAATTGATGGCGGAAAAATCGTCACTGGAGAAACAGTGCAATTTGGCTACTACACCCAAAGCGGAATTCAATTAAAAGAAGATAAGCGAATCATTGATGTTGTTAAAGACATTGCGGAAATTATTCCTTTAGAAAAAGGGAGAAAAATTACCGCTTCACAATTGTTGGAACGCTTTTTATTTCCGCCTAAGCAGCAATACACTCCCGTTTCGAAACTCAGTGGAGGGGAGAAAAAACGATTGTATCTATTAACAGTACTAATGAGCAATCCGAATTTCTTGATTTTGGATGAGCCTACCAATGATTTGGACATCAAAACGATTCAAATTTTAGAAGATTTCTTAATGGAGTTTTCAGGTTGCTTGATTATTGTATCACATGATCGCGCCTTTATGGATCATTTGGCTGAGCACATTTTTTACTTCAGTGGAAATGGCGAAATAAAAGACTACAATGCCACTTATAGCGAAATAATTGAATTGCAAAAGCAAGCCAATAATAAACCCAATCAAATCGCGCAAGCGCCAAAAGTTGTAGAAACAAAAAGCGAAAAGGAAAATCCTTACGAAACGAAACTGAGCTACAACGAACGCAGGGAATACAACAAGCTTGAAAAAGAGATTGAAACCTTGGAGGCAAAGAAAGCGACCTTGACCGAAAAACTTTCAGATGCTTCGATTAATTCTGAAGAATTAATTGCCATTTCTGAGGACTTGGGAAAATTGATGGAAGAGATTGATCAGAAATCTGAAAGATGGTTGAGTTTGGCTGAGAGAGCCTAAGGTTTGATTATTTTGCGTTTTGAATTTTATAGTTGAAAAGAATTAGCCCTATTTTAATACTTTAGCAACTTACAAAAAGCCTCAAGTTTTACAATGCCTTTAAAATTCCCTTCTAACAAGTGGCATAAAGCACTACTTATAAGTGCCCTTAGTGTATTAATTATTGGCGTCTTCTATGGAAATGTTATTTTAAAACTCAACCAAGTCAATTTTAGGATCCTTGGAGATGGTGGTAAAAATTATTACAACATTGCCTATCACATCAAACACGATAAGACCTACACCGCTTTTGATGGAATGAATTATCCTTATGGAGAAAACTTGGCCTATGTGGACATGCATCCACTTTTGGCGACAACTCTTAAGTTCACTTCAGAAAACGTTGTTGACATAAGCGATTACACCATCGGTATTCTTAACAGCTTGATGCTTTTTTCGCTTTGGATTTCCATCCTCTTTTTGTTTTTTATTTTCAGGCATTACGGTTTCAGTGACTTAATTTCACTTCTAGCTGCCTTTGGCATCGGCTTTCTGTATTCTGGTTCTCTGTTGTGGACAATAGGACACTTTGCACTCTCCTACTCTTGCTTTTTCCCAATTGCTTGGTATTTGCTGATTAAATACAAATGCTCCGATAAAAAACTAAAATATGCCATTTTAATGCTGCTCAATACCTTGATTTGGTTTTATACCCACAACTATTTGGGAATGATTCTATTGAGTTTTAACTTTTTTGCTTTAAGTTTTTGGTATATAGGAAAAGTAATTCCTTTTCGGAAAGCCAACTTGTTTCATGCCTTTTTGCAAATTGTAATTCCAATAATCACCGTTTACTGCATCATTAAATTCAGCGACACTCATCCGGGGAGAATTGAAATGCCGTATTTAACCGCATATTCCGCTTCGATGAACACCGTTTTTCTTCCCAATCATTCGCCGCTAATGGGGTTTTATGAATACTTTTTTGATTTTGATTTTCGAAACACAGAATCTTGGTGGGTTACTGGGAACTATGTTGGACTTGCAACAAGCCTTGTTTTAATCGTAACAATTCTCTATTCCTTATTTCAGTATGCCATTAAAAGAAAGTTCAAAATCAATGAATTGATTGGATCAAAGGCAAATGCTTGGTTGTTGTTAACTTCAATTGTTTTACTGCTTTTCTCCATGTCCATTCCGTTTAAGTATGGTTTAGAGTTTTTGCTTCCCACTCCTATCCGACAGTTCATCGGACTTGGTCGGTTTGCATGGGTTTTTTATTTCATAGCCATTTTTATTTCACTTTTGATTATTAAAAACAAACTCAGTGGCAGGCTACAGAAAGTTGTTTCCATTCTTTTTTGTGCTTTGCTCATTTTTGAAGCCTCGGGAACACACCTTCACATTCGGAAAAAAATTAGCCAACAAGAATCATTGTTTAGCCCTCAAAAAATTGAAGAACTTCAAAACACTTATTTGCAACACATTAATACAGAAGACTTTCAAGCCATTATTCCGCTGCCTTTTTACCATGGTTACCTGAGTTTACATAATTTCAGGGATTCTGATACCGTTAAAGCATTTAGCATGAGTGTTTCTTATGCCATAGGATTGCCAATGACTTCAGCCATTTTATCTCGTCCATCTACAGCAGAAAGTCACGACATTATTCAATTGCTTGCACCTCCCTTCTACTCTAAACCTATTAAAGATAAATTCCCGAACCAGAAGCCATTTTTAATTATTGGCGACAAGCAAGGATATTCTGAAGAGGAAAATCAGCTACTGAAAAAGGCTACACTGCTTTTTGAGAATGCAGATTTTGAATTTTACAGTTTGCCATTTGATTCAATCTTTGAGTACAAAGCGAGTGATTATTTAGAGGATTTTTTTACAAATCGAGCGCAACTTTTTGAAGACAGTGTTTCAGGTTTGTTGAAATCTGAAGACCTTCGCATTGTTTATGAAAGTTTTGACGAGGAACAATCAAAGCAAATTTATTTAGGTTCTGGAGCCTTGCAACGCAAAAAAGATGAATTCAATGTTGTTTATCTCGGTAAACCTGGAGAATTAGAATTTGGTGTGGACTACGAATTGAGTTTTTGGTACTACAATTACTTGTATGATCAAACTTTTAATGCAGTTTGGATTGAGGTAAAAGATTCTACAGATAAGCAAGTGCATTCTGAAGTCATTAATCCATCTGGTTCAAATATTTACCACAGAGATTGGGCTTTAAATAAAATCTATTTTAAACTCAATCATCCTAAAGAATACATTGCGCTTTGCATGCAAGGCGGCAAGGAATATTCTAACAAAGTTTTTGTAGATGAACTGCTAATTCGACCAACAAGCAGCACTATTTACAAACCCGAATACGATGCTCAGAATCAACTAAAGCAAGTCGTTAAAAATAATCAGGTTATTCCATTTGATTGAGGGATAATACCAATTTTGATTTTAAATATCTGCTTAGATAAGCAATAATTAAAAAAGTTGAAGATAGAGGTGTAATCTTCTTCTTTTTTAAATTTTCTCTTAAAAGTCAAAATTTAAGTATTCTATTCATAAAAAGTTAAAAAACCTATATAGCGCCAATATGTGCTTTATCGTAACATCGTTTAACAAACCTACAAAAAATAAGACTTTGATTTTGAAGGTAGTAATTTTTTTCGCTAAGAATTCAAAAACAGTTAGTACCTACTTTTCATCTTCTGTTAGGAAGTAGTAGATATTAGTTTGCCATTTACTAGAGTCCTGCTCAGTAGAAGGGTCAATTAAGTATTCCTCCAAAGCAACACTCAACATGGGAAGGTTATTTTCTTCCATGTAAGCATGTATGGCATTGTGTGGTTCGGCAAGTTGGGCGTAATCACCAATGTATAAAATCTTTAATGCCTCGCCACTTAATTTTACGGTAGTAAATCCTTCAAACTCACTGTTGCTTTGCTCAGAAGTAAAAGGAACAGCAGCTGCCACATCTGTCATTTGGTTTTCTTCATCCCAATCGTAATAAATTGCACTTGTTGGCCCAGTGATGTTCACGCTTTCATTGCTTCCTAAGGTTTCGTACAAAGCTTTGTAGTTTTCTTCAAAGAATGCATTCATTTCATTGAAACCAATTTTCTTGCGAACAGTTAAGTAAGTCTTTTCTTCAAAATCAACTTTTTCAATGTCGTATTTTGGTTCTTCAACTTCTAATGCTTTGGCTTCAAGAATTTCTTTCAAATTTGAAAGTCCTTTTTCATAGTCTTTGCCAATGGCTTCTTCCATATTCATAAATAAACTCATCACATTAAACGGACGTGGTATTTCAGAGTCAAACCCCCAAGTTACATTGGTTTTGTCTCCTACTTCATTTAATACAAAATAACTGTTGGCTTCGCTCTCAAAAGGCTCAATGAAAGTAACTTTAAATTCAAGTGAATCATCTGAAATGGAAATAATTTCTTGTATTCCTTTTCCAACATCCTCATTTCCTTCCCAATAGAAAATTGCTCCAACTGTTCCATCTTCTCCTTCTACTCGAGTAATTTGATTGGTATCCAATTTCGCCCAAGGTGACCAATTTTCGGAATTTTTAAAGTGAATTAATTCTTGTTTAACTAATTCTTGAGGGGCATTAATTTCGGTTGTTCGTTCTAGTTTAAATTCTGTTGGCATTGTAAACGACAATACGGCAACAATTACTACTAAGGACAGAACAATAAGTCCAATGATTTTTAAAGCTTTCATAATTTTTTGGTTTGGTTTAGTTTTTCCAAATCTATAAAATAATTAGCAATTTCTAATAGATCAATTAGAAATTAAGAATCTACGATTAAAGCTATAAAAGAAAAGAGGTTTCACGCAAAGATTCGCAAAGCCCACGCAGAGCACGCAAAGAATATGTATTAATTTTTACAATGCTATTACTATAAATAAAATTAATTCTTCATTGATTTTGCATAGCAAATGTTATCATATTGATTAGATGATAATAAGAAAACTTAGCGGTCTTTGCGAAAAAATTTTGCGCTCTTTGCGAGAAAAAAACTTGAAATGTAAAATCAGAAACTTAAAAAAGAGAAAAAAGAAAAGAGAATTTTAAATCTTCTAAACTCTTAGGTCTAAGCTCAAAAATCTAAGAATAAAAGATGAAAATGTTTGAATAGAAAAAAAAGGAATTAATTAATTACTAATTTAATAGTTGCACTTAAACTCATGCATCTAAAATTTGAGAACCTTTTTTAATTTTCTTTTCAATGTACCTAGAATTCATGATACGTAAAATGGCTAAATAGCCCAAATTAAATGTTAGGTGGTCACCAACTTGATAGTTTTTTACATTTTCTCCCAAGTCCACTACCATCACATCTGAAGATGAACCAACAATGGAAATATCCGAATCATGAAATTCCATTTGCCCTTCTTCAACGTCTAAAACTCCTAAATCGATAAGCGCACGAACAGAAGTATTGTGTCGATCTGCTTCATCGAAAGTCAAACTCTCCCCCTTAACATTGGGTACAATTTCACCGTCGGGAACAATCGGCTTTTCTGTTAATTCAATGATTTCTACACTTAATTCAAAAATATGGGTGTGCATTCCTTTAACAGGTTCATTGTTATACGGTTCTGTTCCCATAAACAAAGCCTCTCCTACCCTAAAATGATTGACTTCTTTGGGAAGTAGGCGTTGTTCAATTAGCGGAATGGTAACTGAAGTTCCACCTGAAATAAAAGGAATTCTGCGGTTGAATTTTGCCTCAATTAAATTTACATACAAGCAAAGCTGAATCAATTTATCGTGCGTTGGTAATACACCATACATGCAACTTAGATTTGTTCCAATGCCAATCACTTCTATGTTTGGCAATTCAAAAACAGCTTCGTAAAAGTCCATAAACTCTTCTCGCATCACTCCTTCGCGCAATTCTCCGAGCTCAATCATGATCAACACATTGTGCACCTTGTTTTGTCGAACAGCTTCATTAGAAAGCATTTTAATGGTTTCAATTTCAGTGTTAAAGCTAATGTCAGCATACTTTACTATGCTTTCAGCATTGTGTTGTGCAGGGGGTTTTATGTAAACCGTTTCAATATCCTGTCCAACAGCTTTAATGGTTTTCAAATTAGAGATTCGGGTATCACACAAGTGCTTCACTCCCATTTGATACAAAACTTCAAGGTAGGGTTTGTACCCGCAAAGTAATTTTGAAACAATGGTCCATTGAATTCCATGCTCGTCAAACAAATTTTGCAAGTAGTTAAAATTGTGTGATAATTTGTCTTGGTTTAAGGTTATGAAAGCCATTTTATTACGATTTTGAAGTAATTTTTTGTAAGATAAGAAAAGTTATTCCAGCAGCTGAAATACCATAAAAATTGGGATCAATTCCGAAAGGCAAATCCATGTCGATAATAATTAGCGAAAGCGTGGTTGTCCCTCCAATAAGCATGGTGCTAATTGCGGCTAATGAGGAAGGTTTTTTTAGAAACAACATACCGAGAACTGGGACAAACAAACCTGAAACCATGAAAGCATAAGAGTGCAGCATCAACTCCAATACATTTTCCATTTGAAGTGCAATTAAAACTGCTAAAACACCCAATACAAGTGTGATTCCCTGTGCATTTTTTATATTTTTAGA
>TARA_R110002050_G_scaffold55954_4_pt1 | contig 18737 bp, 17 predicted proteins | sample TARA_R110002050 | Tara Oceans TARA_R110002050 (sample SAMEA4396988) | marine metagenome | biome: Polar Biome; feature: [DCM] deep chlorophyll maximum layer (ENVO:01000326); material: water (ENVO:00002006), including particulate matter (ENVO:01000060) such as... | depth 25 m
TATGACCTTGGCCCGCGGAAATGGTGCTTTGTAGCTGTCTGCTCGATGGCTGGAGACCTCCGTCTTGGCAGGACCAGGCCCCGGACGGCACATTGAGTGGAACGAAACGGCGTCTTGCGGATTGTCGATGATGGAGACAAAAAAATTGGGGCTGGGACAGCGTGACTGAAAAACCGGTAACACAGACACTACGCGCGTGGTTCGTTCAGGGGCTCAAAAACGGAAACGCCAACCGGATGCCTGTGCTGCTGCTCGGCATCATCACGCTTGGTGTGTATGCCTTCATCCAGATTGCCGACGAGATGGCTGAAGGCGAAATCCGCAATTTTGACGAAACCCTGTTTCTGATGATGCGGGTGCCGGGTGATCCGTCGCGCTCGATCGGGCCGGCGTGGCTGCAGGAAACGGCGATTGAGGTGACCGCGGTCGGAGGCTATCCGCTGATCATCCTCACCCTTGCGGCAGTTTCGGGGTTTTTCCTTGTAACAAGGCGCTATGGCGCAGCCCTTTATGTGGTGCTTTCGGTCGGCTCGGGTGCGCTGCTGAGCTATACGCTCAAGAAATTTTACGCGCGGCCAAGGCCGGATCTGGTGGATCATCTCGATACGGTTCACACCGCCAGCTTTCCCAGTGGCCACGCGCTGGTGACAACGGTGGCCTATCTGACGCTCGCAGCCATCGTGATCGGCTACCTCGAAACCAGAAGGGCTCGGGCGTATGTGATCACCGTGGCGGTGCTCGTTGCGGTGATGGTTGGCGTCAGCAGGGTCTATCTTGGCGTGCACTGGCCCAGCGACGTCGCCGCCGGCTGGGCGCTGGGAGCGGCATGGGCAAGTTTTTCCTGGCTGGTCGTGCACATGCTTCAACGTCGGAAGAACAGGGGCTCGCCATGACTGGACCAAGTATGGAAAACATGACCTGGCATGACTGGTTCAAACCGTTTGCGCGTTTGGGCTATGGTGCGCGCGGCGTGGTGTATCTGATGCTTGCATTCTTCATTGCCAGTGCAGCGCTGACGACCGGCAGTGGCGGCGATTCAAAGGACGCGGTCCGCTTCATCACCCAGTCCACCGCCAGTGCGGTTCTGACACCGCTGCTGATCATCAGCCTGGCCGGTTACTGCCTTTGGCGCATCGTGCAGGCAGTGTTCGATACCGATGATCACGGTTTTGATCCGGCGGGACTGGCGGTGCGTGCAGGGCTGCTCGGATCAGCAGCAACCTACGGCTTTTTGCTGACTTACACGTTTTCACTCTGGTGGGGCGGTCTCTTTTCTTCCGGAGACAGTTCCGGGGACGGGTTTGCCCGCACGGCGGCGAGCTTTATCGGAGCCGGGCCGGTATCACTCATCCTGAGTTCCATATTCGCCATTGTTGGCGGGGCGCATATCTGGAAGGCGATCAACCGCAAATACCGTGATCATATCCAGGCTTCGCAGCAGCTTCTGCGGTGGATCGACATGGCTGCCATTGGTGGTTTGAGTGCACGCGGTATTGTCTTTCTGGTTATCGCGTTCTTGCTGTTTCAGCACGGTCTGGCCGGTGAAGAAGGGCGGGCCAGTCTCGCGGATGCGCTTGATTTTATCGCCGGGCTTCCTTTCGGGGCCTGGCTGTTGGGGGCAACCGGAGCAGGGTTCTTCCTGTTTTCGATCTACTCCTTTGCCGAAGCCATTTGGCGCCGCATCAACGTTGAGAATGCCTGAAGTCCCGGAGTCCGGACTTCAGGCATCACAGTGGTGCAAAGGAAAATCGACCCTGGCCGCGAAGGTGCTTTGAGGCGATGCTGATCCGTCGCCAGACGCGCTTTTACCGGATCTGTTTTAATTCATTTGCAGCTTTACGACCGCGATCACAGATCGAGCCCGCATCGTGGACCAGCCGGAGAGCCGGGCGGGCAAGTTCTTCATTCAGACGTTGCCGCCTTGCCGCTTCGGGCTGGAACAGGACAGATTCAACAACAAGGCGCTGAGGCGTACAGCTGTCCTGTACCGGCAGTGTCATTTCCTCGGTTTCTCTCAATCCGAGCAGTGCAAGCCCGCGCACGGTGTCCAATGCCAGGCTTTGTCCCACCATCGCGTCCATGCGGCTCTGGGTGACAATGGCCATCTGCGGCTGCATGCCGCTGACGCGGTAGCGGACGCGGCTGTTCAAGGTCACGAGGTCGTCATCGATGTCCTCGCTGAACACCACCGTCGAATTGTCGAGCTTGTGGCTGAGCAATTGCCGAACGGAATCGGTCAGGACATGCCGGCGGTCATGCATGGTTTCAAGGATTGTGAAATCCTTGTTGGTCAGGATGGAGGGAAGGTTTTTCCACATGGCGTATCTCCGGTCGCGCCGGTACGGATGGCGGCGCGCATGACAGGTCAGGGAACGTCGTCTCCCCTGCACCGGAGCGGACCCGGTGCAGGGGAGACGACCCTGTCAGCAGAAAAACCCCGAGAGGGTTTGAGAAACCAAACCGCATGATGGTCATCGGGCCAGCGCGTCCTCCCTTGACTGACTGACTTCCACCACGGTCAGATCGTGGATCTGTCCGCTGCGTGTCGCATAACTGATCGATTGGCCGGCCTTGAGACCGATCAGGGCGGTGCCGACGGGCGTCGTGATCGACACGCGCCCATCTTCGATGTTGGCTTCACCCGGATAGACCAGATTGACCGTTTTGCTTTGTTGGCCGTCGACCATATAGGTCACGGAGGATCCCATGCGCACGACAGTGGCGGCGATGGCCTTGTCGCTGACGATACGTGCACGCTCGATTTCTTCGGCAAGGCTTGCCGCAATCTCGGGACTGCGCTGTTCAAGGGCCGCGACAAGATTGCTGAGCCGGTCGTAATCGATCTGGCTGATCGTTATTCTTGGTTTGCGCCGCTTATTCTGCTGCATTGAATTGTCCACGCATTCGTGCGGTCCCGGTCGCTGGCGACACGGGTGCATGTTGATCTGAAAATCTGTGTTGTTTTACGCCGCTTTGCGCGAGATGATCGAACTGCCGTCAGGCAAGATCGGATATCCGCTGAACATCCCCCGCGGTTCGGGGGCGCTGGTCACCGAACCGGGGGGCAGAATCCTGCGATGGGAAAGGCCCTGAAATAACAATCAAACCGGGTTTCGTGCGTTTTCATGGTTTAAATGTGGGATAAGGCCGGTGCGATGTCAAGGCATCCGCGGGCGCCGGGTGACAGGGCGGCAAGACATGGTTTTGCCAAAAGTCACAGCGCCGGGGCCGGGCTTGCCGCGCGGCCCGGTGACGGTGGCGAGATGATAGTCGTGGATCTCGCCGCGGTTGCGAAAATGCCAGACCCTTCATCTCCACTTGAAGCGGGGCACTGCCTGCGCTATGAGCTTGATCATGACGATGCATGTGGCACAGAACAATTGGTGGTGGGCTCGCTTCTAGGCGGCCTTGACCACGCGTGTGCGTTAGAGATCAACAAGCCGCCCGGGACCTCAAGGTCCGGCGGCTTTTTGTTTGACCCGCCGGACCTGGGTCGCCGGAACGGTCCAAACGGAGTTATGAAATGGGCACGACTGTACTTTCAGACGGCGCGGAGCGGTATGAAACACGCGGCGGGGTGTCGGTGACGCGCAGACGGCGCGAAACGCCTTATGCCGATGCGGTTTCCGATTACGTCGATGCGCTCGACAGCCGGCGCGGCGCAGTGTTTTCGTCAAATTACGAATATCCGGGCCGCTATACACGCTGGGATACCGCAATCGTCGATCCGCCGCTGGGGATATCCTCGCAAGGCCGACGGCTGACGATCGAGGCGTACAATGGCCGCGGCGAAGCGCTGCTTGAAATTCTTGCCAGCCGGCTGACGGGGCATGCGCAGTTCACGGTCTCGTCGCGCGGATCGCGGAGCATCGAAATCGACATCGCCGAACCGGATCGGGTGATCTCCGAAGAAGAGCGTTCACGCGCGCCGACGGTCTTCTCGGTCTTGCGCGTCATTGTCGATCAGTTTCACTCGGATGAGGATGGCAATATCGGGTTTTATGGCGCGTTCGGCTACGATCTGGCGTTTCAATTCGATTCCGTTCCGGCCAAGCTCGACCGTCCCGAAGACCAGCCCGATCTGCTGTTGTATCTGCCGGATGAAATCCTGGTGGTCGATCACCATGCCGCCAAGGCCTGGATCGACCGTTATGATTTTGCGCTGGGCGGAGTGACCACCGAGGGCCGCGACAGCGAGATTGCGCCGGAGCCTTTCCGCCCCTCTGACCGCAGTCCTCAACGCGGCGATCACACGCCGGGCGAATACGCGGAACTGGTCAAGCGCGCCAAGCAAAGCTTCAAGCGCGGAGACCTGTTCGAAGTGGTGCCGGGGCAGACATTTTTCGAGCGCTGCGAAGCCCGGCCGTCGGAAATCAGCCGCAGGCTTAAAAACATCAATCCGTCGCCCTATTCGTTTTTCATCAATCTGGGCCGTCAGGAATATCTCGTCGGCGCGTCGCCGGAAATGTTCGTGCGGGTCAATGGCCGCCGCATCGAGACGTGTCCGATCTCCGGCACAATCAAGCGCGGCGACGACGCGATTTCCGATTCAGAGCAGATCCTCACACTGCTCAATTCCAAGAAGGATGAATCCGAGCTGACCATGTGCTCGGATGTGGATCGCAACGACAAGAGCCGGGTCTGCGAACCGGGATCGGTCAGGGTCATCGGCCGCCGTCAGATCGAGATGTACTCCCGGCTGATACACACGGTCGATCATATCGAGGGCCGCTTGCGTGACGGCATGGATGCGTTTGACGGTTTCCTGAGCCACGCCTGGGCGGTGACGGTGACCGGCGCGCCGAAGCTCTGGGCGATGCGGTTTCTCGAAAACAACGAGAAGAGTCCGCGCGTCTGGTACGGCGGCGCTGTCGGCATGGTCAATTTCAACGGCGACATGAACACCGGCCTGACGCTTCGGACCATCCGCATCAAGGATGGTATCGCCGAAGTCCGTGCCGGGGCCACGTTGCTGTATGATTCAAACCCCGAAGAGGAAGAAGCCGAAACCGAGCTGAAAGCCTCGGCGATGCTGTCGGCGATCCGGGACGCACGGCTTGGCAATGCCGGTTCATCCGCGCGCGAGACTGCGAAGGTCGGCGAGGGGGTCTCGATCCTGCTGGTCGATCACGAGGATTCCTTTGTTCACACGCTGGCCAATTACTTCCGCCAGACCGGAGCCAGGGTGACCACCGTTCGCGCACCGGTTGACGCGGCGATTTTCGACCGGGTGTCGCCCGATCTTGTGGTGCTGTCGCCCGGACCTGGAAGTCCGAAGGATTTCGATTGCGCCGCCACCATCAAGAAGATCCTCGCAGCCGAGCTTCCGGTGTTTGGCGTCTGTCTTGGCTTGCAGGCGCTGGTCGAGAGTTTTGGCGGCAGCTTGCGGGAACTGGCGGTGCCTGTTCATGGCAAGCCGTCACGAATCCGGGTCTCTCCCAACGGGATGCTATTCTCCGGCCTTGCGAAAGAGGTGACGGTGGGCCGCTACCATTCGATTTTCGCGGACTATGCCACAATGCCAAGGGAATTTCGTGTTACCGCGGAAACCGATGACGGGGTTATCATGGCGATCGAGCATGAAAGCCTGCCGGTGGCGGCAGTGCAGTTTCATCCTGAATCGATCATGACCCTGGGTCAGGACGCGGGCATGCGGATAATCGAGAATGTGGTGGCGCATATGGGGCGTCGGAAAAAGGTGGAAGCGGCATGAGACATGGTCTCGAGATGAGAGCGGGGCGGGCGGTGGCGACACTGATGACGCTGGCAATCTGTCTGTCCGCCGGTATGGTTCCGGCACGGGCGCAATCTGATGATGGCCTCGAGGAGGGCCGGGAACTGGTCGAGACCAATTGCGGGAAATGCCATGCGGTGGGCCCGGCAGACGCCAGCCCGCATGAGATGGCGCCGCCGTTCCGCGATTTGTCCGAGCGCTTCCCGATGGATGCGCTGGAGGAAGCCTTTGGTGATGGCCGGATCTATTCGGACCATCCCGACATGCCCGAATTCATCGCCACTCCGACACAGGTCGAAGCCATCATCGCCTATATTGCTTCGTTGCAGGACTAGACCCGGTGCCGCAATCTTCAAGAACGATCCGCCGGCTGGCCTTCTGGTCGATTCCGCTGGCTTTCGGCGTGATGGCGCTGAAGTTTGTTGCATGGCATGTGACCGGCTCGATCGCGCTTTATTCCGATGCGCTTGAATCGATCGTCAATGTGATCGCCGCGACGGCGGCTTTTATCGCCATCGGGTATGCGCAGAAACCGGCGGATACCAGTCATCCCTACGGCCATCACAAGGCGGAGTATTTCTCCGCCGTTCTGGAAGGTGTGCTGATTGTGGTTGCGGCGCTGCTGATCGTCAATGAGGCCGTGGGGGGATTGCTGGAGCCGAAACGAATCGATGCGCCGCTGACGGGCCTGGCGATCAACACGGTGGCGGCCCTCATCAACGGGGTCTGGGCGGCGGCATTGTTGCGGATCGGGCGTCGCCACCGGTCACCTGCGCTGCAGGCTGACGGGCATCATATCTTGTCGGACGTGGTCACCTCGGTCGGAGTGATCTTCGGGCTCGGTCTGGCGCTGGCGTTCGACCAGCCGCGGCTTGATCCGCTGCTGGCGCTGATTGTCGCCTGCAACGTGTTGTGGCAGGGCTGGAAAGTGATTGCCTCATCGGTTGACGGCTTGATGGACCGGGCCATCGATCCGGTGGATGAAAAGCGGATCCAGGACATCATCAAGGCGGAAGCGGACGGCGCCATCGAGGCGCATGATATCCGCACACGCATGGCCGGCCGGGTGTCGTTCGTCGAGTTTCACCTTGTGGTGGATGGCTCCATGAGTGTGGAAAAATCTCACCGCATCTGTGACCGCCTGGAGGCTGCGCTGACCCAGGCGCTTGAGGGGGTCAGGGTGATCATCCATGTCGAACCGGGCCACAAGGCCAAGGACGAAGGCGTTCGGTTGGGCTGAGCGCACCATTGCGGGCCCGGCTCAGCTTTCAGAGGCGGAACCTGTCATCCGCCGAATTTCTCCAACGCCATGCAAAACACAGCCGGGTCGACATTGCCGCCGGAAACGGTGACGATCACGTCCTCGCCTTCGATCTCGTCTGAATGAAACAGAGCGGCGGCCAAGGCGACAGCACCGCCGGGTTCGGCGACAAGCTTGAGCCGGGAGAAGGCAAGAGCCATGGCATGAAGCGCCTCGTCTTCGTTCACCACCAGTCCCGGACCGGCAAGCCGGGAGACAATCGGGAAGGTCAGGTTGCCTGGTTGCGGGGTGATGATCGCATCGCAAAGCGAGCCGGAGAGGCGGCTGTTGCGTTCGATGTGGCCTGACGCCAGGCTGCGTGCCATGTCATCGAAGTCTTCGGGTTCCACCGGGCGTGCCCGCAGGCCCGGGGCGTCGGCCTCGAGCGCCAGTGCGACACCGGAGGTAAAGCCACCGCCGCCGCAGCAAACAAGCACATCCGCCTCGGTGATACCCTCCGCTGCGGCCTGTTCGGCGATTTCCAGCCCGCAGGTTCCCTGGCCTGCTATCACCAGAGCGTTGTCATAGGGCACGATCAGCGTCAGGCCGTGCTCTTGCGATAGTTTGGCGCAAATCGCATTTCTGTCGTCTTTGGCGCGGTCAAAAAGAACAACTTCCGCTCCCAGAGCGCGGGTATTGTCGATTTTTGTCTGGGGTGCATCGGATGGCATGACGATGATCGCACGCACTCCATGCCGGCTCGCTGCCAGCGCCACGCCTTGTGCGTGATTGCCGCTGGAAAAAGCAATGACGCCGCGTGCCCGGGCTTCGGGATCCAGTCCCGACACTGCTGACCAGCCGCCGCGAAACTTGAAACTGCCGGTGTGCTGCAGGCATTCGGGCTTGATCCAGACACGCCGCCCCGCGATCTCGTCGAGGAACGGAGAACCGAGCAGCGGCGTGCGCCGGACATGGCCGTCAAGCCGGGTCTGGGCGGCACGGATCATTTCGATGTTCATCCGGATTTCCTCATGTGAATCGTTTGTCAGGATGCTATCGGCGCAGTGGCCGGTATCCAAATCCTTTTGCGGCTTTGGCAGACTCGGATCACCCGATAAACGAAATACGCCGCGCGATACTGATCACGCGGCGTTTGCCAATCTCAAACAGAACGATGTTTATGCCGCCTGATTGTGCAGGCGGTTATGGAACATCGGATTGTCCTGGGTGCCGCTGAAGCTCTTGGCGAGCGCCAGGACACCAAGATCGGCGATTGGCTCAATGATGATGACCAGCATGTAGGCGCCACCAAAAGCTGCGATCTGCGCGAGGTTTTCAGCGCCGAAGCCGTGGCCATACAATGCCCAGAATCCAACCCACATGACGATGCCGCCCTGATAGCTGGTTGAGAGCGCCAGCGCCTGCTTGTAGGAGATATCCTTGTAGGCGGTGCCCGCCGGGATGATGCGCTTGGCAATCAGCGACATGGCATACAGCGGCACCAGCAGTGTGGTGACGTTCATGCCGTATTGCGGCAGGTCAAAGGGGGCGAAGAAGACGCCCTGCATGAGCAGCCCCAAAGCCAGGCCAATAGCCGCAGGGCCGGCACCGAACATCAGATACAGCGTCGAGCCTAGAATGAGATGGACTTCCGAGACGCCGATTGCGTGGTGCGGAAACACTTCAAAAAAGGTAAACACCAGAAACGTGGTGATGACCGAGCGCACCGCCAGGGCCGAGACACCGCCGTCCTTGCGGATCGTGTCCCACGACATCTTCAACACAAGCCCGCCAGCGGCGGCTGCCGTTGCATAGCTCAGGACAATTTTCGCGCCATCAACGACGCCAGGTTCAATATGCATAACGTAATCCTTTCCGCACCCTTCGTGCGACAGGTTGAATTCGGAAGCCGGTTTCACGGCTTCCCCGAAATCCGGGCAGGTCTCCTGGCTCGCGCTTCATTGCCATCATCCGCCTTCCCGGATTTCTCCAGTGGCCTTGTGGATGCGGCTCACGCTTACAGTTGCGAGGGCAGCCACGGATCAGGCCCCTTTACGGGTCGTCCCTACCGTGTTCCCCTTTAATCCCGAAGGCTTGGCCTTCATGGAACCCGAACCGCTTGAGGATATTTCCCACCCGGCCGGATTTCAATCTGAAATGCGACTTTGGGGGACGTATTCTGGTTGCCACGGTTTTCCGGCGGATGTTTGCCGCATCAGATTGCTCATCCCGGGTTCGCCTGTTACTCAGCGGACATGAGCGGTGAACACACTGATAAACAACACCTCCTTGGCTCCGGTCTGGCAACGCTTGCGGTGGTTGCGGCTTCGGTCGGGTTTGGTCTGGTTCCCTATTTCGCGCGCACGCTGACAGCAGAGGGGATGGCGCCGCACGCCATCGCCTTTTACCGTTATGCCTTTGCTGCAACGGTGCTGCTGCCGTTTGTCTGGCGGGCCCGTGCCCAATGGATCCCGCTTTGTTGGGGCTTTGCGGCCGGCATCATCATGGGGGTTGGCTGGGTCGGTTATGTCCGCGCGGTCGACATCGCGCCGGTATCAACGGTTGGCGTTCTCTACATGACCTATCCGGTGTTCACGTTGCTGATTGCCTGGCTGATGTTCGGCGACGTTCCGCGACGCCGAGCCATCCTTGCATCGCTGATGATTGTTGCCGCAGCGGTGCTTGCAACATCGCCGGATGCGATCACTGCACAGCAGGTGCCTGCGCTGATGCTGTCACTGGCGGCACCGATGGGGTTTGCCTTCGGCATCAATGTGCTGGTTCACAAACTCTCGGTTCTCAGACCGGTGGTGCGAATTGCCAGCGCCAGCCTTGGTTCGGTTCTGGGACTGTTGCCGCTGATGGCGACGACACCGGTTGCCGCTCTGTTTCCGGTCACGGTTTCCGGCTGGTGGCTGGTGGCTGGCATCGCCTTCGGCTCGGCGCTCATTCCACAATTGCTCTATACGGTTGCGGCGCCGATTGTGGGGACAGCGAGAGCGGCAATCGCCGGCAGTTTCGAATTGCCGACAATGTTTCTGGTTGGCTGGTTTGCCTTTGCCGAGCCTGTCGGAACCGCCCAGTGGATTGCCTGCGCGATCGTGATTTCGGCAATTGTTCTAACTCCCGGCAGACCTGTTCGCAGCCTTGTTGCCAACGTCGTGGTGCAGGGTGAGCGGCAGTCGAGGCGTTAAGCCTGTTTGTTGCGTTGCAATATTATATGAGGCTTTCGCCTTGACACAGCCGCAATTGTCAGGCCTAAGGGGGCAACTGGATAGGGGCCCAATCGGCCGCTGCACGCATCTTCGTTGACTGGCGTGTTCTGACTTCCCCTAACGTCCACCCTTAAATTTTCGCGTCGGCCAGCGGCGATGCGCCCAACCCGAACTCCTCCGATTGCGGTTTGACCGTAGCCGGCGGAACATTTGTGATCGGGCATGGTCCGCGACTGGCGACGCTGAAGCGTACGCCCCGACGTATGCCCAAAACTTCGAAAGACATTACATGCTATTTTCCGAACTCGGTCTGTCCAAGGCCCTTCTCGACACGCTTGACGGTTTGCACCTGACGACGCCGACACCGATTCAGGTTCAGGCGATCCCGCCGGTTCTCGAAGGCCGTGACGTCATCGGCCTGGCCCAGACCGGCACCGGCAAGACCGCAGCTTTCTCGCTGCCGATCCTGCACCGCCTGGCGCCCGGCAAGAAAGCCGCGCCGAAGAAAGTGCGCGCGCTGATCCTGTCACCAACCCGCGAACTCTCCGCCCAGATCGCCCGAAGCGTCAAGGATTACGGCCGCAGGCTGCACCTGACTTCGACCGTGGTGGTTGGCGGTGTGTCGATCCGTCCGCAGATCAAGGCTCTGGCCGGCGGCATCGATATCCTGATCGCCACCCCGGGCCGGCTGATGGACCTGATCGAACAGCGTGCCGTCTCGCTCAACGAGATTGAAGTGGTTGTGCTTGATGAGGCTGACCAGATGCTCGACATCGGCTTCATGCCGGCAATCAAGCGCCTGCTGGCCATGACCCCGCAAAATCGCCAGACGCTGTTGTTCTCGGCAACCATGCCCAAGGAAATCCGTCAGCTTTCCGACCGTCACCTCAAGGACCCGATCGAAGTGTCGGTAATCCCTGCCAAGAAGACCGCCGACCGCGTCGAGCATTCGGTCATGCACATGCAGACGCCTGCCAAGATGGGCGCACTGGCTGGCCTGATTCGTGGCCGCAAGGGCGAACGCGTCATCGTCTTCACCCGCACCAAGCGCGGTGCCGACAAGGCCGTCAAGCGGCTAGAGACCGATGGCATCAACGCCGCCGCCATTCATGGCAACAAGTCGCAGGGCCAGCGCGAACGTGCGCTTGCGGGCTTCCGCGCCGGCACCGTGCCGGTGCTGATCGCCACCGACATTGCCGCCCGTGGCATCGATGTGCCGGGCGTCAGCCTGGTGGTCAATTATGAACTGCCGAATGTGCCGGAAGTCTATGTTCACCGCATCGGCCGTACCGCGCGCGCCGGCGCCGAAGGCACTGCCGTGACCTTCTGTGCTCCGGACGAACGCTCGCTGCTGCGCGACATCGAAAAGATGCTGAAAACAGAGATCCCGGTCGAAAAGGCTCCGGAAGGCACCTATGTCGATGCATTGGCTGATCCGGATGGCGATTTTGCTCCGCTCAACCGCACCCAGCGCCCGCGTCAGGGTGCACGTCCGCAGGGCGCCAAGCCGCAAGGCCAGGGCCGCAAGCCGGGCCAGGGCGGAAAGCCGCAAGGTCAGGGCCGCAAGCCTGCCGACAACCGGCACCGGCCGGCAGCTGTCGCCAACCAGAATGGCGATCAGCCTGCAGCCAAGGCGCGTCGGCGCCGCAGCGACCGTCGTCCGCGGCCGGAGCAGGCCGGCGACAAGGCCGCAGCCCGGGGCTGACAGGCATTTTGCCTGCTGCCTGTCAGGTCTGATTTCAGACCGGCAGACCAGATTTGATTGCCAGACGGCGCAGCGTTTCACGTTGCGCCGTTTGCATGTTGGAAACCCATTCGCCGGTCGGCCATTGTTTCGCGGGCCGGATCGTACTATCTGCGAGACATGCAAACACACGGAGACTGGCTTATGAGCGACGAAGACGAAAAGACGACAGAACTGCCGCTGGGCAAGGAAGCGGAAGCAAACCTGTTCAAATCGCGTTCGATCTTCATCTATGGCGGGATCACCCAGGAATTGGCGCACAAGGTCTGTGCCCAACTGGCAGCGCTCGCCGCAGCCAGTGATGACGATATCCGTATCTTCGTCAATTCACCGGGCGGCCATGTGGAATCGGGCGATTCGATCCATGACATGATCGGCTTCATCAAGCCCAAGGTCTGGATCATCGGCACCGGCTGGGTCGCCTCCGCCGGCGCACTGATCTATGTGTCGGTGCCCAAGGAGCAGCGGCTTTGCCTGCCCAACACCCGCTTCCTGCTGCATCAGCCATCGGGCGGCACCCGCGGCATGGTCTCCGACATCGAGATCCAGGCACGCGAAATCATCAAGATGAACGAGCGGCTCAACAACATCTTCGCCAAGGCCACCGGCCAGAAGGTGGAGAAGATCGCTGCCGATACGGATCGCGATTACTGGCTCTCGGCAGAGGATGCCAAGGAGTATGGTCTGGTGGGCAAGATCATCACCAACCAGTCCGAGATCTGAACCGGCTTCAGGTTTGGAATGAATGCGGCCCCGCTGGTGAAAACCGGCGGGGTTTTTCGTTTGCTATCTCGCTTTGTGCTTCTTGGCCTGTTTGATCAACTTGCCAAAAGCCTTGTCCTTTGAGCGTCGCTGGGCCAGGCTTGCGGTGTTGTGCTGGTCTTCGGCAACCAGCTTGCGCCATCGTGTCAGCCGCGCCTCGTCAATCGCGCCGCTCTTGAGGGCTGCCTGCACCGCACAGCCGGGTTCGCTGACATGGGTGCAATTGTTGAAGCGGCATTCGAGCGACAGTGCGTCGAGATCGGAGAATACCTCGGCAACGCCGGCTTCGGCTTCGGTGAGTTGCAACTCGCGCACGCCGGGAGTGTCGAGGACGGCGCAGCCATTGGGCAGGATGTGAAGCTGGCGGTGCGAGGTGGTGTGGCGGCCCTTGGCGTCATCCTCGCGGATCGACTGTGTGGCTGCGACCTCGCTGACCGAGAGCGCGTTGGTCAGTGTCGACTTGCCTACACCGGAGGAGCCGAGAAAGGCGATTGTCTGGCCCGGCTTGCACCAGGATGCAAGTTTGGTTTTCGGCTCGTCGCTCTTGGCATTGAGCGTCAGCACCGCGACATCATCGGAAATCGCCTCGGCGTCAGTGACATAGGTGGAGGGATCCTCGCACAGATCGGCCTTTGTCAGCAGGATCACCGGGGTGACACCGGCATCAAAAGCGAGCGCGACGTAGCGTTCCAGCCTTGCGACGTTGAAATCGAGATTGCAGGAGGTGACGATGAAGGCTGTGTCGATATTGGCGGCGATCAGCTGGATGGAACGGTCGTGGCCGGCGGCGCGGCGCTTGATCAGGCTCTTGCGCTCGAGCAACCGACTGGAACTGGGAAGCTCATGATTGAGCAGCAGCCAGTCACCAACTGTGGCGTCGGCGCGCGGTGGCACCATCGTGTCGATGTCGTCGCCCAATACGCGAAGCCCGCTGCGATGCACCTCGGTGATCCTGACCGGGGGCGTCCCGGTCATCTCGTCGATGCTGATCTGCTGGGCAAAGAAGTTCTGCCAGCCAAGGTTTTGCAGGACCGGTACCGGTGGCTTCGGGATCTCGCCCTTGGCGGTGGATGGCAGGAACGCTGAATAATCACGCGTCATTGAATGTGGCTTTCATGCTCCGGGACCCCAAAAGCTGCATTGGCAGAGATCAGTCGCTATGCGGATACTGCCGTTGAAGGGATGTCATGGGTTCAGTACAGCGTTATAGAATAGCATTCTATGGCATGGGCGTGGAAAAACGATTCTGTTTTGCATCCGCTGCCGCAAAAATGTGAGGCCTCCGCTTGATCCCGACACTTGAAACCGAACGGCTGTTGCTCAGAGCGCAGACCATGGAAGACTGGCCGGCCTATGCCGCTCTGATGATGTCCGAGGATGCCGTCTTCATGGAGGGCCCTCATGCGCTGGGGGACGCCTGGGGGCTGTTCTGCCACGATCTGGCGCAATGGCAACTGCTGGGTGTCGGCGCGCTGATGATCGAAGACCGGGAAACCGGCGCGTGCCTGGGCCAGGTCGGGATCAATCACGGGCCGCTGTTTCCCGAGCATGAACTGGGCTGGCTGGTCTATCCGGCCTGGCAGGGCAAGGGCTATGGCTTTGAAGCGGCCAAGGCGTTGCGCGACTGGGGGTTCAATGTCCGGCGGCTCACAACGATTGTCAGCCACATCGATCCGGACAATCACCGTTCGCGCAGGTTGGCCGAGCGGCTGGGCGCCGAGCTGGAGGTCGACCCGGAGCGCCCGGGGCCGGAGGTTCTGGTGTATCGTCACACGAAGTGATGTCCCACGGCATCCTGCCAGACTTGCCTGAATGAAGGAGACGACCCATGCCGAAAACCATTCTCATCACCGGTTCGACTGATGGCATCGGGCTGGAAACTGCCAAGCTGCTGGTTGCCGCCGGACATCATGTGCTGCTGCACGGGCGCAATCCGGGCAAGCTTGCCGATGTGGCAAAAGCGCTTGCGGCGCTGCCGGGCGCGGGCCCGATCGAGAGCTATGTGGCGGATCTGTCAGTCATGGCCGAGGTCGAGAGGCTGGCCAAGGAAATTTCGGCGGCTCACCCGCGCCTTGATGTGTTGATCAACAATGCCGGGATCTTCAAGGTCGCTGATGCCACCACGCCCGAAGGCTTTGATGTGCGGTTCGCGGTCAACACGATTGCTCCCTATCTGCTGACCACGAAACTTCTGCCGTTGATGAGCCCGGACGGGCGGGTGGTGAACCTGTCGTCGGCGGCGCAGGCGCCGGTGGACCTCAAAGCCCTTCAAGGCCAGTGGCAGTTGCCTGCGATGGAGGCCTATGCGCAGAGCAAACTGGCGCTGACCATGTGGTCGCGGCATATGGCCGGCGAGCTCAAGGACAAGGGCCCGGCGATCATCGCGGTCAATCCGGGCTCGATGCTGGGCAGCAAGATGGTCAAGGAAGGCTTTGGCGTCGCCGGCGGCGATCTGGCAATCGGCGCGACCATTCTTGTCCGCGCGGCGCTTGACGCGAAATTCGCCACGGCTTCGGGGCGCTATTTCGACAATGACAGCGGGCGGTTTGCGCCTCCGCATCCTGATGCGCTGGACGATGGCAAGTGCGCGGACGTGGTGCGCGTCATTGAAAGCCTGATCAAGGCCTGAGGCCCTTCCCACCGATGGCGCTGAGGCCGCGGCGGACCGAGCGTTGCATTGCCCCCGATAAGCAAAAGCCCCCGCCTGACTTACCAGCGGGGGCTCGATATTCACACGCTCATGATCGCCCTCAGGCCGTCAGGAAAAGTCCAGGGCGCGGTCGCCGTCGGCATCCTTGATGCGGGTTGGCAGGCCGTTATGATTGAGGATGTTGAGGAACGGTTTCGGATCGAGTTCCTCGACATTGGCCATCTTCTTCACATCCCACTGCCCGCTGGCGACCAGCATGGCGGCGGCGACGGGCGGCACGCCGGCGGTGTAGGAAATGCCCTGGCTGCCCACTTCATTGTAGGCGTCCTTGTGGTCGGCGACGTTGTAGATGAAGACTTCGCGGGCCTCACCGTTCTTGGTGCCTTTGACAAAATCGCCGATGCAGGTCTTGCCGGTGTATTCCGGGGCCAGCGATGCGGGGTCGGGCAGGCAGGCCTTGACCACTTTCAGCGGCACCACTTCGGAGCCGTCAGCCAGCGTGACCGGCTGTTCCGACAGCAGGCCGATCGATTTGAGCACGGTGAAGACGTTGATGTAGTGATCGCCGAAGCCCATCCAGAAGCGCACATCGGCGCCGTCCATGTTTTTCGCCAGCGAGTGGACTTCGTCATGGCCGCAGAGATAGGCCTTCGACGGGCCGACAACCGGCAGGTCGTAGGTCTTGCCGATTTCGAACATCTTGTTGGTCTGCCACTCGCCGCCCTGCCAGGAATAGACCACGCCGGTGAATTCGCGGAAATTGATTTCCGGGTCGAAATTGGTGGCGAAATACTTGCCGTGGCTGCCGGCATTGATGTCGACGATGTCGACATCGGTGACGGTGTCGAAGTAGTCGTTCTTGGCCAGCGCCGCATAGGCATTGACGACGCCGGGATCGAAGCCGGCGCCCAGGATGACGGTGACGCCCTTTTCAGCCGCTTCGTCGGCGCGTTGCCATTCGTAATTGCCGTACCAGGGCGGGGTTTCACAGATCTTGCCCGGCTCTTCATGGATTGCGGTGTCGATATAGGCGGTGCCGGTGTCGAGGCAGGCGCGCATCACCGACATGTTCAAAAACGCGGTGCCGACATTGATGACGATCTCGGATTTGGTCGATTTGATCAGCGCCTTGGTAGCCTCGATGTCCATGGCGTCAAGCGCATGGCCTTGGAGCACGCCAGGCTGCTTCATGGCGTTCTTCTCGCCGATCGAGGCGATGATGGCGTCGCATTTTTCCCTGGTGCGTGAGGCGATGTTGATGTCGCCGAGCACGTCGTTGTTCTGGGCGCATTTGTGGGCGACAACCTGGGCGACGCCGCCGGCGCCGATGATGAGGACATTCTTCTTCATGATGGGGACAAACTCCTTACGTCCAATCGTCAGATGCCTTACGAGAGGCTGTGTTCGAAATCCGCGTAATCAAACTCGCGGACCGTTCTGATGCTGCCATCCAGCTCGCGGATGGCGATTGACGGCATTTGCACGCCGTTAAACCAGTTTTTCTTGACCATAGTGTAACCGGCGGCGTCCTGGACCGAAATCCGGTCGCCGATGGCAAGCTTGGCCGGGAAATTGAACTCGCCGAAGATATCGCCGGCGAGGCAGGATTTGCCGCAGATCATGTAGCGGTGATCGCCGCTGTTGGGTTCGATTTTGGCGGTTTCGCGGTAGATCAGCAGATCCAGCATATGGGCCTCGATGGAGCTGTCGACAATGGCGAGGTTCTTGCCATTAAACAGCGTGTCGAGGACGGTTGTTTCCAGCGTTGTCGATTTGGTGATCGAGGCTTCGCCGGGCTCGAGATAGACCTGCACGCCATACTCGCCGGAAAAGCGCTTGAGCCGTTCGGCGAATTGCTCGAGCGGATAATCTTCGCCGGTGAAATGGATGCCGCCGCCGAGGCTGACCCATTCGGCCTTTTTGAGCAGCGGCCCGAATTTACTCTCGATATTGCCGAGCATCTCGTCAAACAGCGCGAAATCGGTGTTTTCGCAATTGTTGTGAATCATGAAGCCGGAGATCATCTCCATCACCGGCTCGACCTGCTGGAGATCCCATTCGCCCAGCCGCGAAAACGGCCGCGCCGGATCGGCGAGATCGAAGGTCGACGAGCTGACACCGGGATTGAGCCGTAAACCGCGGGTTATGCCGTCGGCATGGCCTGCGAAGCGGGTGAGCTGGCCGATCGAATTGAAGATGATCTTGTCGGCGTGGGAGACGACTTCGTCGATCTCGTGATCGGCATAGGCCACAGAATAGGCGTGGGTTTCCTTGCCGAACCTCTCGCGGCCGAGCCGCACCTCGTTGAGTGACGATGAGGTGGTGCCGTCCATATAATCTGCCATGAAATCAAACACGCCCCAGGTGGCAAAGCATTTGAGCGCCAGCAGCGCCTTGGCGCCGGAGAGTTCGCGCAAGTGCGCGATCTTTTCCATGTTGATCAAGAGCTTCGACTTGTCGATCAGATAATAGGGGGTCTGGATCACGGTCTCATCCATCATGGTCATGGGGCATCCCGGTCATGGGGGGAGGGGCGGTGTGGCGCGGGCAAGCGGTGGGTTCGGGGCGCGCGTCCGGCTCTGCCGGGGATCATGCGTCAGGGGGAATTAGGGAAATCGGCTGTCATAGGCAAGGGCTGATGCGGGGTTTTGGTGAGAAAGAGGGGCCTTTCTTGATCCTCACCCACGCCAAATCCCCCGTGCGCGAAAATCCGCCGGCGGGTTTGTCGTATTCAAGTCCGGAGGGCCGCACGCGGGCTTTGCCTTACGGAATGAGTTTGGTTTGGGTGGCGAAAGCCACGCGCACGGCCCGAGTATCGCCGGATGATGTCCGCATCCGACAGGCGGCACCTTGCAGCACACGGAGCCGGCTTATCCACCTGCCCCTCTTCGGGGCTCTCCGCCCGGATTGCTCCGGCCGCGATCAGGACAGACCGCGGGAGTGGTTCTCGAGGTTCCGGCACAGACCCTGACGCGCCGTGATTGGCCGTCATGTCCGCCACAGGCCCGGACCGGATGTTCCGTTTCCTGCCGCACTGCGGCGTCGCGAAAACGGGTACCGGCCCGGTGGCTGGCTTTGCACGGTCGAATTTGACCGCCCGCCAGCGGAACCCCGATGGCCTCCGCCTCCTTTCGCGACCTGCCGCACGTTACCGCAGATCCGCAAAAGGCCTTCCTCCCGCCTGGCCGACCACGTTCGCGGATCCATCCGGCAGCGGGAGCGAGAGAAAGTATGGCACGGGGGAGGGATGTGGGGATGAAAAGGGCGCGGATTTTGGCTAAGGGGTTGGAAGTGTTGGGGGCGGGGCGCGGGATTGTCCCCATAATCTGGCGCAGTTTGCGGCGTCCGATCTCCCCCCTTGCGGGGGAGATGCCCGACAGGGCAGAGGGGGG
>TARA_R110002050_G_scaffold69450_3_pt1 | contig 18730 bp, 18 predicted proteins | sample TARA_R110002050 | Tara Oceans TARA_R110002050 (sample SAMEA4396988) | marine metagenome | biome: Polar Biome; feature: [DCM] deep chlorophyll maximum layer (ENVO:01000326); material: water (ENVO:00002006), including particulate matter (ENVO:01000060) such as... | depth 25 m
CGCTGTAATCCTCGACAACTCGCCGAGAAACTGGTTGCAGCCCTCCCTCAATCAGACAACCTGACGCGTACCGAAATAGCCGGACCGGGTTTTATTAACTTTTTCATTAGTGAAGCCTCAACCAGCAGTCTACTCACCACGATTCTTGAGCAAAAAGAGAATTATGGTCGTAATAACGAAGGCGCTGGACGCAAAGTCCAAGTGGAATTCGTATCGGCGAACCCAACAGGCCCGCTTCATATAGGTCATGGTCGCGGAGCCGCTGTCGGTGATTGCCTTTGCCGTATCATGGATGCGAATGGCTGGGATGTAACCCGCGAATTTTACTACAACGACGCGGGCCAACAGATCAACAACCTGGCGCTATCTGTACAAGCGCGCTGCAAAAAGTTAACACCGGATGATGCAAGCTGGCCCGCCGATGGTTACCGCGGCGACTATATTATCGAACTTGCTGATAGTTTCATGCGCGGTGACACCGTTGAATCTGAAGACCAGTCATTTACTGGAACGAAAAATGCTGATGATTTAGAAGCCATTCGCCATTTCGCCGTTGCCTACTTAAGACGCGAACAAGACCTCGATCTCAAAGCGTTTGCCGTTGATTTTGATGTTTACTTCCTTGAATCCTCCCTTTATGAGGAAGGAAAAGTAGAACGCACAGTACAAACACTGCTCGAAAACGGTTACACCTATGAAGACGGTGGCGCACTCTGGTTACGTACTACCGATTTTGGGGATGACAAAGACCGCGTAATGCGCAAGACCGATGGTGGTTATACCTACTTTGTACCTGATGTTGCTTACCATCTAGACAAATGGCAGCGTGGATTTGAGTGCGTACTCAATGAACAAGGCGCCGACCATCACAGTACAATTACCCGCGTCCGCGCAGGCCTTCAAGCCCTCAAGGCAGACATCCCTCAAGGCTGGCCTGATTACGTACTTCACCAGATGGTTACCGTTATGCGCGGCGGTGAAGAGGTAAAAATATCCAAACGTGCAGGCAGCTACTTAACACTGCGCGATCTCATCGATGAAGTAGGACGTGACGCAACTCGCTACTTCTTAGCCGCACGTAAGTCAGACAGTCACCTAACCTTTGATATCGACTTGGCACGTTCACAGTCGGCAGACAACCCTGTCTACTATATTCAATATGCCCATGCTCGCGTATGTTCAATCTTCCGCAAACTGGCTGAAAACAACCGAACGTGGGATATTGAAACCGGTAAAGCCGCCCTTTCGGCTTTAGAGCTAGACTCAGAAAAAAATCTGATTATCAATTTAGGCCGTTACCCTGAAGTCGTTAAAAATGCAGCCGATGCCCGTGAGCCACATCAAATTGCTAACTACCTTCGAGACCTCGCAGGGGACTTCCATACTTACTATAATTCGGAAAAAACCTTAGTCGATGATGACAATGTGCGTAATGCCCGCCTAACGCTTGCGGTAGCCGTACGCCACGTTTTAGCCAACGGCTTAGACCTACTCGGCGTAACCGCACCGGAGCAGATGTAACACTATGGCCTCCCGTAAGGACTATGCAAAAAACAAACGCGGCGCAGCATCCGCTAGCCGCTCAAGACCGACACCGAAGAAAGCGCCTGCAAAAGTTAAAAAGCGCTTTCCCACAGGTCTACTTGCACTCACCCTTATCTTATTGGGAGGCCTTGGTTATGGGCTATTCAAACTAACCCAAGTCACACCGGGCTCAGAAGCAACCCCGATCACTCATATTGCACCTAAAGCCGCACCCAAGAGCAGCCCCAAAGTAGCGCCTAAAACACCCGCTGCCAGCAACCCCCCCGTCATCGAAAAATCCACAACGACCGAAAACACCAACCGTTTTGAATTTTACGAGATGCTAAAAGAGAGCGAAGTTGAAACGGCTAAAGTGGATGTGTATAAATCCACGCCCAAAAACGCAAAATCTGAACACTCATACTTACTTCAGGCCGGCTCTTTCAAAGTAAAAGCCGACGCAGAAAGAATGCGCGCTCAACTCATTCTACAAGGCTTACCTAACGTCCATACGGACACCAGTAAAAACAAAGACGGCACCCTTTGGTATCGTGTTCGCTTAGGGCCTTTTGATAACCGCTCCAAGCTTTCAAAAGCCTATGACAAACTGGTGCAACTCAATATCCAACCCCTACGCATCAAGCAATAAGGCGCAATACAGGTACAAACGAGAAAGCCCAGCGATAAAGCTGGGCTTTTTAGTCAATTAAGCCTTGAAATTCATCTCAGCGTCACCATCTTTCTGTAAACCCCTTAAAGAAAGCAATATCACGCCCGCTACATCGTTTTTTTGCGTGTTATTGGTAATTAAATCTCCCATTAGGAGCAGAAGATGACAACGATTGTATCCGTACGTCGTGGAGACAAAGTAGTAGTCGGCGGCGATGGCCAGGTCTCTTTAGGCAACACGGTCATGAAAGGCAGCGCCAAAAAAGTCAACGTTCTGGCTAAACATGCCGTAATTACTGGCTTTGCAGGCTCTACCGCTGATGCGATAACCCTCCGTGACCTATTCGAACAACAGCTTGAGAAACACCAAGGCAACATTGTTAATGCCGTTATCCATTTAGCGCGAGAATGGCGCAGCGATAGAGTACTACGTCGCCTAGAAGCACTCATGCTGGTCGCGAACAAAGAAAAAACCTACCTTATTTCCGGTAGTGGGGATGTTATTGAGCCAGAAGACGGCGTGATTGCAATCGGCTCAGGGGGTAATTTCGCCCTAGCAGCGGCCCGCGCACTCGTTGATAACACTGAGCTAAACGCCAAAGAGATTGTTGAAAAAAGCCTACTCATTGCATCAGGCATTTGCGTTTTCACCAACGGCAACCTAACCATTGAAGAACTTGATTCTGTCGCCAGCTAAGGAACTAAGAACCTATGTCTAACATGACCCCACGTGAAATCGTCTCCGAGCTGGATCGCCATATCATCGGACAGGACGAAGCAAAAAGAGCGGTAGCCATCGCCCTACGAAATCGCTGGCGCCGTATGCAGCTAAACGATGAGCTGCGCACTGAAGTAACGCCTAAAAATATCTTAATGATTGGCCCAACCGGTGTCGGTAAAACCGAGATTGCTCGCCGCCTAGCAAAACTCGCCAATGCGCCGTTTATCAAAATAGAAGCGACAAAATTTACTGAAGTTGGCTATGTAGGTCGTGATGTAGAAACCATTATCCGCGACTTAGTCGATATGTCGATCAAACTGCTGCGCGAACAAGAGATGGAAAAGGTCCGCTTCCGCGCAGAAGAAGCGGCAGAAGAGCGCGTATTAGACGCACTACTCCCGCCCGCTCGCCCAGCCAACCTTAATGATCAACAGCCCGCCGAACGGGAAGATAGCGCAACACGTCAAGTCTTCCGCAAAAAGCTACGCGAAGGCCAGCTTGACGACAAAGAGATCGATATTGATGTAGCCCAGCCTCAAGTTGGCGTCGAGATCATGGCCCCTCCCGGCATGGAAGAGATGACTAACCAGCTACAAAGCATGTTTTCCGGCATGGGCGGCGGCAAAAAACAATCGCGCCGCATGAAGATAAAAGAAGCCTTTAAAATGTTAACCGATGAAGAAGCGGCTAACATGGTTAAAGAGGATGAACTCAAACAAAATGCAGTTGAACTCGTCGAACAGCACGGCATCGTCTTCCTCGATGAGATTGATAAAGTGTGCAAAAACGGCTCAAACAGCAGTGGCGGCGAAGTGTCTCGCGAAGGCGTACAACGAGATCTGCTTCCTCTGATTGAAGGCTGCACGGTAAGCACTAAATATGGCATGATTAAAACCGATCATATTCTGTTTATCGCTTCAGGCGCCTTCCACTTATCCAAACCTTCAGACCTCATTCCTGAGTTGCAAGGCCGCCTACCCATCCGTGTTGAATTAAAAGCACTGACACCGGATGATTTCCGCCGCATACTCAAAGAACCTAACGCCTCACTGACAGAACAATATATCGCACTGTTAAACACCGAAGGCGTGAATGTTGAATTTACTGACGAGGGTATACACCGCATTGCGGAGCTCGCATTCCAAGTGAATGAAAGCACTGAAAACATTGGGGCTCGTCGCCTGCACACAATGATGGAGCGCCTACTAGAAGAGCTATCATTCTCGGCGTCTGATTGTTCCGGCCAATCCATCAAAATAGATAAAGCCTTTGTTGACCAACAACTCAGTGAGTTGAGTCAGGATGAAGACTTAAGTCACTACATCCTGTAAACAAGGAGATAACCATGTCCAAAGCGCCATTACCTACCGAGATAAAGCTACACAAAAAATCTCGCACGCTGGAACTCACCTACGGTGACGACCGTTTCGAGTTAACGGCAGAATACCTTCGTGTGCACTCACCTTCCGCCGAAGTCAGAGGTCACGGGATAGGTAATGGCGTATTACAAACAGGCAAAAAGCTCGTCGGGATTAAAGAACTCATCCCCACGGGCAACTATGCCCTAAAAATCGTTTTTGACGATGGGCATGACAGCGGCCTTTATACCTGGGACTGCCTACACGACCTCGCCTACAATTACGACCAGTACTGGGAAACCTATTTAGCTAAACTTAAAGCGGCCGGTGAAAGTCGCGATGGTGGATTAATCGCCATCGGACGGGGCTAACACCCCGCTCGTTACGACAATTCTTAAAGACATTTTCAAGACAATACTGATCCATATAGGTACAATTCCAACAACCCTATTACAGACCACCATCAGGACATCTAAAAATGACCGACCAGCACAATGACAACACAACACACTTTGGCTTCGAAGACGTAGAAAAAGAAGAAAAGGTACAGCGTGTTGCCGATGTATTCCACAGCGTGGCCGGAAAATATGACCTGATGAATGACCTCATGTCCGGCGGCGTTCACCGCCTCTGGAAACGTATCACCATTGAGCAAAGCGGCGTACGTACGGGTAATACTGTATTAGATATCGCGGGCGGCACCGGCGACTTAACCATGCGTTTTTCCCGTTTAGTCGGGCCTACAGGTAAAGTTGTACTAGCCGACATCAACGATTCTATGCTTAAAGTTGGCCGTGACAAGCTGATGGATAAAGGCGTCACTGGCAATGTAGAGTTTGTCCAAGCCAACGCCGAAGCCCTACCTTTTCCGGATAACACCTTCGACGTTATCACCATTGCATTTGGTTTACGTAACGTCACTGATAAAGACGCTGCATTACGCTCAATGACCCGCGTATTAAAGCCCGGCGGCAAAGTCATGGTGTTAGAATTTTCTAAAACAGACAATCCATTATTGACCAAAGCTTACGATTTTTACTCTTTCAACATCCTTCCCCAAATGGGATCAATGATTGCGGGCGATGCAGACAGCTATCGCTACTTAGCAGAATCGATTCGCATGCATCCGGACCAAGAGACCTTAAAATCGATGATGCAAGACGCTGGATTAACGCACTGTAAATACCAAAATATGACAGGCGGTATCGTCGCCCTTCATACCGGTATTAAACCTTAAAGGTTCATACCTAATGATCGAGATGTTACAAGCAACCCTCTTCACGACGGCTGAAGAGATCTGCAACCAGCTACTAAAACGGGATCCCGTTACCCTTCAACATCTCGAACGATTAAGCGGTAAAGTGATCGCTATAGAGCTAACACAGCCTCAATTAAGCCTATTCCTCTTACCCAATGCAGACGGCCTACAACTTCAATCGATTTATAATGACACCCCAGACACAATCCTTAGTGGACGCGCTATCGACTTTTTAACATTGATCACCCGTGCAGACCGCGCGGATGCGATGTTTGGCAAAACCATCCAGATCACCGGCGACACTGTACTTGCAACCCGTTTACAAGAGATTTTGGCTGACGCACAAATTGATTGGGAAGCGATGATCGCTAACCTTATTGGTGAACTACCCGCCCATCAGTTAGCCCTGTACGCAAGCTGGAAGGCTCAGTGGTACAAGAATGCAGGTACAAGCGCCCTGCAAAATTTAGATGAATACCTTAAAGAAGAGTTCAGAGTAATACCTACCCGCCCTGAGGTTAATAAATTTTACAGCGAGGTAGACACATTGAGAGAACGCGTAGAACGTTTGAGCGCGAGAATTGCAGCCAAGGCTGCTAACCTTGGCTGAAAATTAAGCCTTTTATTAAAAAGGCTTAACCACCACAAAAATCAAGATCGGTATAAAAATCAAAAGAGGAAGCTCATTAAATAACCTAAAATAACGACCACTTCGGTCTAACATCCCCGCCCTCATCTTCTTCAAATACGCTTTACACCAGTGGTGATATCCCAGTAACAGCACGACAAAAAACAACTTAGCGTGCAACCAGCCACCACTAAAGCCAAAGCCCAGCCACAACCATAAACCTAACGCCAGCGTAAACAGCGCCATAATACTCATAAAGCCATAGAGCTTACCGGCCATTATCTCCAATCGAGTGACATCTTGCCCCGCCTCACGACCTTCAACATAATGCACAAAGATACGAGGCAGGTAAAAAATACCGGCCATCCAGCTCGTCATGGCAAGAATATGAAAGGTTTTAACCCATAACATGGGAGTCTCCTTAATAACCTAATAAAGGATAAAGTTCACCGCGTTTTATCTCGCGGCTCGCAGCCTTGATTGTACCGTCACCTTGCCACTGAACAATCATTTTTTCCAAGTGAGGCCTAACCTCACTCTCCGTCATACCGCTTTTTAACTTAGGGCTATAAAGCATCTTTAACAACAAACCGTCTAAGCCTGAGAGCAGACTTTCTGGCGTTTTATCATTAAAAATTGAAGGGTATACCTCATCAGAATCATTCGGCAAGCCCATGACCTGAGTAATCTCTTCGACTATACAGGCCACTAATTTTCCATGCATTCGCGCTTGATCTACAGGAATAATGACACTCGCACGTTCAATCTCATAATGACCATTCACATGAAAATTCGCCATACATACCGCACCATGTACAGCCTTCTCTGCTTTTTCACCAAACAGCTGACGCACCTGCGCTTTCCAATCCCGCTGCTGCGTAAAGACAATTTTGAGATTAGCCTGCTCAGGTGACGAAACAAAACTGATAGGCCGCTGCATTAATGAGGACAAGTGCGTGATATGCATACGTACTAAGTCCGTATGCAACCCTTTATCACCTACGTGGTGATCCAACCAGACACGGATAGGCTTTTCCCAACGGCGCACAACTTGACCTTGCTGAGAATACTCATTACGCAACGCGACTTGGGTAAAAGCCTTAATTAAATAATGCGGGTCCTGCCAGCGGTAATCAGCGTTGGCCGTGAACGAACAAACCCCCAGCACCCAAAAAAGCGCCGTACGACAAAACAGACGACACATTAGATCGCGTGGGTTGATATATTCAACAGGTCAGCCAATTCCACCTGTAACTGATCGCCAGGCAATATAGGTCCCACGCCAGCGGGGGTTCCGGTCAAGATTACATCACCCGGCTCCAAGGTAAAGAACTCACTACTGTGGCTAATCAAGGGCAAAACGCGATTCAACATATGTGAGCTATTACCCGACTGACGCAGCTCGCCATTGACCGTCAGTTTAATCGCTACATTCTGCAAATCCGGCACCTCACTCGGCGCAACAAATACCGATAAAGGAGCCGCACCATCAAAGCCTTTCGCTTTTTCCCAAGGGTGACCTTTATCTTTAAGCCTCCCCTGCAGGTCGCGAAGCGTGAGGTCCAAACCTAGACCAACACCCGCAATGGCTGCTTTCGCTTCATCTTCAGAGGCATGACTCAACCGTTTGCCAATTAATATCGACATCTCTGTCTCAAAATGCACGGAGCCATATCCCTGTGGAACCACAAAAGGCTGCGCCATATCAACCACACTGGTGGATGGCTTAATAAACAACATCGGTTCAGTAGGAATAGGGTTATTTAGCTCAGCGGCATGATCAGCATAGTTACGTCCCACACAAATTACTTTACCTGTAGGTAAACCTGCAGGTGTACCGTCAATAAAACGATGTTGATAACTCATCAGTGCTCCCCAACTATATCAAAGGTCAATTTAGAGGCTAAGTTTACCCGCACCCTTGCTCAGTAGCTAGCGATGGGCGTGAACGTAAATACAACCCTATAGATAAAACAAAGGTGAACAGTAATACCATTAATGAGCCGACAACAATACCGGACCAGCCCGCCCAGTGCCAAAACGGATCCAGATAAAAACCTCCGCTACTGGCACCCAAATAATAAAACACAAGATAGATAGAGGACGCCGTAGCTCTAGCATGACGCGCATTTTGACTCACCCAGCTGCTGGCGCTAGAGTGCGCTACAAAGAAGCCAAACGCATTAATAAGGAAGCCAAGAATAATCGCCCATAACGACGGAATGAGCGTAACCAGCGTCCCTAACATTAAGATTAAACAACCCAGTGCAATCACCAAAGGCTGCGGAATTCTCGCCGCAATATTACCCGAGATGGCCGAGCCGAATGTCCCGCTTAAATAGGTCAAAAACAACATACCTAACAAACTAGCAGGCAGACTAAACGGCGCCTCCGCTAATAGGAACGTGGCATAGCTATATTGGTTGATAAAAATAAAAAAGTTAAAACCACCAATTAAATAAGCCAACACCAGTAACGGGTTACGCAGGTGTGACAACATATCATCCACAATACGTTTAGGACGTAATAAGGAAGGCGTAAAATTCTCAGACACTGGCAACATCCAAGCAAACACACTTAAACAGACAAAACTAATCAGGCTCATCAGCGCAAACGCCTCTTGCCAACCCAGCCAATCACCGATAAAACCACCGATCAAGCGACCACCAATACCGCCTAGCGTGTTTCCGCTAATGTACAAACCCACCGCAACCCTCAAGGCATTACGGCCGAACTCATCGCCCATATACGCGATAGCAATCGCGGGCAGCCCTGCTAAGCACACCCCTTGTACCGCCCTTAACAGTATTAATTGCTCAAAACTGCTCACCTGTGACAGCGCAAAGCTGCATACAACCACACCAGCCATACTGCCCAGCATCAACTGTGTGCGTCCGATGGCATCAGAGATGGGACCAAAAAACAGTAATGAGATGCCTAACGTGAGCGTTGTCACGGTTAAACTCCAGCTCGCTTGCAAAGGTGTGACTTGAAACTCATTCGCCAACATTGGAAGCAGTGGCTGGGTGATATATACATTGGAGAAAACCATAAAGGACCCCAAGCATAACGCCAATGTGGCCCGCCAAAACTGTGCTGTACCTGCTTCAATCATCTCTACACCTCTCATTATGCAAAGTAGATTAGCAACCTAATAGTAATAATAAAAATATATACTTTTTATACATTTCATAAGAAAATATTATGCATGGATATAAAACACCTGACCTACTTCAAAACCGTAGCCGACTTCAGCAGCTTTACAAAAGCCGCCGACCATCTTCATATAGCCCAGCCGGCCATCAGCATGGCCATAAAAAAGCTAGAGGCCGAATTAGAGCTCACCCTATTCCATCGCCAAGACCGTAAAATAAGCCTCACCGATGAGGGCACACACCTTTACCAACATGCCTGCCGTATTCTGCAAGCAACAGAAGATGCTTTGCTGGAGATGCAGGAGTTAAAAGGATTAATCCGAGGCGATGTCCGTGTAGGTATCCCTAGTATGCTGGGGTCCTATTATTTCCCTCCCATACTGATGGCGTTTCGCCACCGCTATCCACAGTTAAACCTAACAGTGATCGATGGTGGGGCGGGAAAACTACAACAACTACTTGAAACCGGTGAGCTTGATCTTGCCGTTATCGTAGACGAAACCACATCTGAATTTTTAGAAACAGAAGTCTTCTTACGTGCACAAATGATGGTCGTCTCACCCAAAGACCATCCCTTCGCCGCATTAAAGAGTATTAGTTATCCACAGCTCTTCGCCGAAGAACTGGTCATGTTTAACAGCGGCTACTTTCATCGTAACGTTGTAGACCGTATCGCCGCCGAATCAGGTGTCACACCTAATATAAGCTTTGAAACCAACCTAATCCCGCTCATTAAATCGATCGTAAAACAGGGATTTGCGATCTCCACTTTAATGGAGATGGTGATTCAAGATGAGCCTGATCTCGTGGCGAGGCCCTTCACCAAATCCGTATGGCTAGACCTATCGATTGCTTGGCGTAAAGGCGGCTATCTTTCACAGGCGAACCGAACCTTTGTCGACTTTCTTTTAGAGCACAGCCAAACAAACAGGCAGCAAGATAAAGCACGATAAACGCTCAGCTTGCAGCGATCTGCATTTATCTCTATGATTCGCGAAAATTTCAGGAGAGCACGATAATGTTGGATGTAAATGAATACTTCGACGGAACCGTCAAATCGATTGGTTTTACAAATACTGAAGGTAAAGCAACCGTAGGCGTCATGGCACCTGGCGAATATGAATTCGGCACAAGCGAAGACGAATTAATGAAAGTCGTCAGCGGCGAACTCATTGTAAAACTTCCAGATAGCGACGCCTTTCAGTCGTTCCCGACAGGCACTGAGTTCAACGTTGCGGCTAACCAACGTTTCCAGCTAAAAGTTGAGCAACCGACTGCCTACTTATGCTTCTACGGCTAAATAACCGTTACTGAATGCACCCTTCCCACTCGAAGGGAAAAAATCTCCCTTCGAGTGGACACCTGTAAGAATAGGGCCCTTTTCTGATTCAATCCAATCTGCCTCAACTTAAGTTGAATATTTTTCCCGCAATCTGGACTGTTCATTCATCCTTTTCAACTTAGGCTGTGATAATATGCCCGCATAATTTTTCAGCGACTAAACCTGTGGCGCACCTGTTATAGGCGATCACCACGCAATTAAAGAGCTACTACCATGAGTAATACAACCTCTCTTGATAAAAGCAAAATTAAGATCTTGCTACTAGAAGGCGTACACCAATCTGCGGTGGACACTTTTAATCAGAATGGTTACACCAATATCGAATTCCTAACTGGCTCACTACCAGAAGACGAATTGATCGCCCGTGTAAAAGATGTTCACTTCATTGGTATTCGTTCCCGCACTCAGCTAACGGATAAAGTTTTTGATGCTGCTAAAAAATTAGTAGCGGTAGGTTGTTTCTGTATCGGCACTAACCAGGTGAACTTAGAAGCAGCGACCATCAATGGGGTTGCCGTCTTTAATGCGCCTTTCTCAAATACACGCTCTGTAGCAGAGTTAGTGATTGCTGAAGCGATCATATTACTGCGTGGCGTTGCAGAAAAAAGTGCTAAAGCTCACCGCGGCGAATGGCAGAAATCGGCTAAAAACTCTTATGAAATTCGTGGTAAAAAGCTTGGTATCGTTGGCTATGGCAGCATCGGCTCACAGTTAAGTATCATTGCTGAAGCGCTGGGCATGGATGTTTACTTTTATGACGTAGTGACAAAATTGTCCCTGGGTAATGCCAAACAGGTGGGATCGTTAAAAGAACTGCTTAATATTAGTGATATTGTGACGTTGCATGTTCCTGAAACACCCTCAACCAAAGATATGATGGGCGAAGCTCAGTTTGCAGAGATGAAGCAAGGCTCTATCTTTTTAAACGCTGCTCGTGGCACCGTCGTGGTTATCGACGATCTATGTAAAGCGCTTGATTCAGGCCGTTTACTAGGCGCTGCAGTCGACGTATTCCCAGTTGAACCTCGCTCTAACAATGATGAGTTCATCTCACCACTACGCAAATATGACAATGTTATTCTGACACCTCACGTCGGTGGCTCTACTATGGAAGCACAGGAAAACATTGGCTATGAAGTCGCTGAAAAACTGATCAAATATAGTGATAACGGTTCTTCAATTACCTCTGTTAACTTCCCTGAAGTGGCACTGCCAGAGTACCCAAATGTTCACCGTTTGCTACATGTTCATAACAACGTACCCGGCATTATGGCATCCATTAACAACGTGTTCTCATCAAACAGCATTAACGTTAGCGGCCAATACCTACAGACCAACGAGAAAGTAGGCTATGTCGTCATTGATGTAGACGCAGACTGCTCTAAAGTTGCGTTAGAAAACTTAAAACGGATCGAAGGCACTATTCGCTGCCGTCGTTTGTTCTAAGCAGCAAGCGCACATAAAGCGACACATAAAACGGGCGACCTTATAGGCGCCCGTTTTTATTTTCCCAGTGAGTAAGAATCTGCCGCACCGTTGTAAATACTTGGTGACGATAGGCGGGTGTTTCATTCACTAAATGGTGTTTAGCGCCCTTGATCAACGTTAATGCCAAATCGGGGTATAAACGTCCTAATACCACCAGATTGTGACGCCAATCGACCGTATCATCATTGGTTCCTTGAATCATATGGATCGTCCCCGCCACCGGCGCATGTGACTCGATCCACTCTCCCCAGATCAACATTGCCCCTACCCAGTTCACGGGTATTTTTTTATGCTGCAAAGGATCGTACTCATTAATAAATTGCCGAAACCCTAGGTCATGGGTGTTATTGCTATGGCCCCGTGGCACTTGCTTTACTATATGCTGAAACCAACGAAATTTGCGCTGGACTGAACGCCATGAAGTCGAACGTACTAATGGCGCTAATAGAATTCGCTCACCCATAGGGGCGCGGTTTTCATGCATAAAAAACAACTGATGGGCCATCACGATCGCAGCCCCCGTACTCTGCCCCATTAAGTGCAGCGGGTAAGCAATATCCTCTTCCACAGTAGTGATCAGTTCGGCTAATTGGGTAGCATAATGTTTAAAGCTATCCACCGATAAAGGCTCACCGCCAGAAAGACCATGACCACTGAGGTCATAACAGAGCAGATCAAAACCATCGTCGTGCAACGCTTCAATGACATGTCGATATAGACCTACATGATCCATGTAGCCATGCACGATGATAACGGTTCCACGCGCAGTCTCTCTTTTTTTCTGCCCATAGTACTGAAGCGTTACCTCAATACCATCCAACACCACACGCCCCATTTTATAATGCGCTCGCGTCACTAAAGGTAAGAGTTGGTACATCTGTAAATACCCCTTAACCTGACTATTGAGCAGACCGGGCGTCGCATCGTGATAGGCAGGTAAGCTTTTAATTAGTATCTCGCGATCAAATAGATCCATCCCTTCCTCTTTAAATAACACCGCCACAACGAAAACACGCCCCTAACCTTAACGTATAACTATAGCCATTCGCTCAACTTATACCGAACATAAGGCTTGCTTATCATACTTTAGGGTCTAGTCGGGCGACTTTTTTCCTTCTTTACGCTACTGTTGCATTGCACAAAGACAACTGCAATCAAAAGCAGTTTCTACTCCACTCAGCTCCCGGTTGCCTCGCACCAGGACTGTCGGAACATATAACTGGGGCAAATAATTATGAGTCAAAGGGTACAGAGCGGCGGCCTTCAAGTTGCAGAGTCTCTATATAATTTCGTAAACAATGAAGCACTGCCAGGCACTGGCGTAACTAGCGAACAATTCTGGGCTGGTTTTGATGCACTTGTTCACGACCTAGCACCTAAAAATCGCGACCTGCTTGCGAAACGTGATGCAATTCAAGAACAGATCGATGCATGGCACCGCGAACGTCAAGGTCAAGCTTTCAACCTAGAGGCCTACAAAGGCTTCTTATCTGAGATCGGCTATCTATTGCCTGAAGGTGAAGATTTCACCGCGACAACAGAAAATGTTGATCCAGAAATGGCAACAATGGCAGGCCCTCAACTTGTTGTCCCTGTCATGAATGCACGCTTTGCATTGAATGCTGCAAATGCTCGCTGGGGCAGCCTGTACGACGCACTTTATGGTACCGATGCGGTATCTGAAGAGGGCGGCGCTGCAAAAACAGCAGACTATAACCCTGCACGTGGTGCAAAAGTTATTACCGCAGCACGTGAATTCCTCGATCAAGCAGCACCACTGGCAGCGGGATCGCACAAAGATTCTGCAGCCTATGCGATTGCCGAAGGTAAACTTGTTGTCACCATGCGCGACGGCAGCACAGCAACATTGGCCGATGCTGAAAAGCTTATCGGCTATACCGGTGAAACGTCTGCGCCACTCTCTATCTTATTTAAAAATAACGGCCTGCATTTTGAAGTGCAGATCGACCGTGACAGTCTAATCGGCAAAGAAGACGCTGCGGGCATTAAAGACATCATCATGGAAGCGGCGTTAACAGCCATTATGGATTGTGAAGACTCCGTTGCTGCCGTTGATGGCGATGACAAAGTTGTGATCTACCGTAACTGGTTAGGCCTAATGAAAGGTGACCTGACGGAAGAGGTTAACAAAGGCGGCAAAACGTTTACACGCCGTATTAACCCTGACCGTGAGTTTACTGCACTAGACGGTTCAACTATCGCCCTTAAAGGTCGTAGCCTGATGTTCGTTCGTAACGTAGGTCATCTAATGACAAACGAAGCGATCTTGGACAAAGATGGCAATGAAGTACCTGAAGGGATCATGGATGGTGTCGTTACAACACTTATCTCCATCCATGACATGAAAGGCACCGGCAAGTTCAGTAACACCACAACCGGCTCTACCTACATCGTTAAACCTAAGATGCACGGCCCTGAAGAAGTCGCCTTTGCGAATGAACTATTTGCTCGTATCGAAGATATGCTTGGCCTTGCACGCTTCACGATGAAGATGGGCATCATGGATGAAGAGCGCCGTACGACGGTCAACCTAAAAGAGTGTATCCGCGCAGCTAAAGAACGTGTGGTATTCATCAACACAGGTTTCCTTGACCGTACCGGCGATGAGATTCATACATCGATGGAAGCGGGCCCAATGATCCGTAAAGGTGATATGAAAGCCGCGTCATGGATTGGTGCTTACGAAGGCTGGAACGTTGATAACGGTCTACTTTGTGGTCTACAAGGTCGAGCGCAGATCGGTAAAGGCATGTGGCCAATCCCTGATCAAATGGCGAATATGCTAAAAGCTAAGATCGGTCACCCTATGTCGGGTGCAAATACCGCATGGGTACCCTCGCCTACCGCAGCGGTTCTTCATGCTACCCATTACCATCAGGTTGACGTTTTTGCCCGTCAAGACGAGCTTAAATCACGTTCTCGTGCCAACCTAGATGACATTCTCACCATTCCCGTTGAAGCAAACCCAAGCTGGTCTGCAGAAGAGATTCAACAGGAGCTCGATAACAATGCACAAGGTATCTTAGGCTACGTTGTTCGCTGGATCGACCAAGGTGTAGGTTGTTCTAAAGTGCCCGATATCAATGATGTAGGCCTAATGGAAGATCGCGCGACACTGCGTATCTCTAGCCAACATATTGCTAACTGGTTACGTCATGGCATCTGCTCTGAAGCGCAAGTAATGGAAACCATGAAACGCATGGCTGCCGTTGTGGATCGCCAGAACGAAAACGATCCTCTTTACCGTCCTATGGCCGCTAATTTTGACGACAGCATCGCCTTCGCAGCAGCCTGTGAGCTCGTTATCGAAGGGTGCAAACAGCCAAACGGTTATACCGAGCCGGTTCTTCATCGTCGTCGTATCGAAGCAAAAGAAAAATTTGGTGCATAATTAGTTTCACTAATAGCGACTGAATGACATATAAAACCGCGCATCTCTAAACCGAGAGCGCGGTTTTTTCGTATAAGGTAAACTACAGTTACCGTTTACGAGTCAAATGTTAATGAATATTACGCCCCATGCAGAACAACTGGCTGCCTTTATTAGCGAACACCCTCGCCTAGTCGTCCTGACGGGTGCAGGCGTGAGCACAGACTCGGGAATCCCTGCCTATAGGGATAAACAGGGCAACTGGCAGCACGCCGCCCCCGTACAACACCATGAGTTTATGAACAGCCATTATGCCCGCCAGCGTTACTGGGCACGGAGCTTACTCGGCTGGCCAACGATTCGTGATGCCCAACCAAGCCCTGCCCACGTAGCCCTATCCAAACTGGAGCAATTAGGTCACATCCATTTGCTCATTACACAAAATGTTGACCGTTTACACCAAAAAGCAGGCAGTCGCCAGGTTATCGATTTGCATGGGCGCTCCGACAAAGTAAAGTGCATGCAATGTGCACAGCGTTACAATCGAACCTATATCCATGAACTCAGTGCGCAAGCAAACCCTCATTTTGAACAGATCCAAGTGGCAGCGAAGCCCGATGGCGATGCCGATTTAGAAACAGAACAGTTTAACCTTTTTAAGGTGCCAGAATGCTCGGCTTGCGGAGGCATATTAAAACCAGATGTCGTCTACTTTGGCGACAATGTCCCCAAAGAAACCGTATTTAGCGCGTTAGATGCCTTACAGAACGCTGATGCTTTGTTGACCGTAGGTAGCTCACTGATGGTCTATTCCGGCTATAGGTTTTGCAAAAAAGCAGCCGAATGGAATAAACCGATTGCCGCACTTAACTTAGGCGTCACCCGTGCAGACCCGCTACTCAACTTAAAAATTAACGCCCCCATTAGCGAAACCCTCACCGCAACACTGCCATTACTATAAAGCCCTGCGGCCGCCGACAGAATCTTTCTGCAATACGTACCCTTTTACAGTAAAATAAAGGGATACATTTTAAGGGGTAGCATCATGGCTAATCGCGCCTGCGCACGGCATATATTAGTAAAAACACGGGATCAAGCAGAAGCCATCAAAAAACAGTTAAAGCGTGGTGCTGACTTTGGCAAACTGGCAAAAAAACACTCATTTTGCCCGTCTGCCAAACGATTTGGCGACCTCGGTGAATTCCGACGCGGTCAGATGGTGAAGCCGTTTGATGATGTTGTCTTCAAAAAACCGCTTCATGTTGTACATGGGCCGGTAAAAACCCAGTTTGGTTGGCATTTAATCGAAACGATCTACCGTAAATAATTACTCCGCTGTGCGTACGCAATTACGGCCATCCTGTTTTGCCTGATACAAGGCCGTATCGGCAGCTAAAACATGGGCATCCAAATCAAATACGTCCTGCTCCACAGCGACACCGATACTGAGTGTCACGCCCTGCGGGCACAGCGTAGCAAGTAACCCATCAGTCTCAAGATTCAAGCGAACACGTTCTGCGATCACTCTCGCCTGCTCAAGGTCCGTTTCCGGCAACAAAAGAATAAACTCTTCACCACCCCAACGCCCCAAACAATCAGCAGGCCGCTGGTTGCTGTTAAGCAACTGGGCAATCGTTTGTAAGACTTTATCCCCTAAGGCGTGCCCCCCGTGATCATTCACCGCTTTAAAGTGATCAACATCGATCATCAACAAAGCAAGAGGCTTACCGCTCCTAAGGTGACTGCTTTTGATACGCTCATAACGTTCAGTGAAGGCGCGGCGATTAAGCAACCCAGTGAGTGGGTCTTGCCAAGCAACCCCTTCTAACTCCTGCTGATAATGATTAATCGCTTTAAGAAGCAGGATCAGCACAACACCCGTTACAATAAAACAGACAAATAAGGTAATAAACAGCGGTGGGAAAAGAGCATCATCAACCTGCCCCTCCTCTGCTTCAACACAGAGAATCAGGTTTAATTCCTCAATATGGCGCGTATTAAGCAGATAAGTGGTTCCATCTTTCACGTAAGAGAAACGCCCTTCTGGCTGAGACAAAACCTGATCAACGACTGATTGTATGCCGATTTTTTGAAAGAGAGTTTCCGAGAAAGGGGTAGAGCGATCATGCAATAAAAGATTACCCGTCGGCGTAACAAGGTAAACGTTATTACCATAACGTTCACGATAATCTGAAAACGTCTGCGTGATACTCGCTAAATTTAGGCCAAGCCCTGTCGCACCAAGAAATGTGCCGTCTGAGGTGTGAATTTTAAAATTAATAAAGATCGTTAATTCATCGCCATTCGCTAAGTCAGGGTCAAGATTTAACTCACTATCACCGGGTATCTGGCGCAGATGAAAATACCAATCATCCCGCGAGTCGCTCTCGGAGACCTGCTTAAGAAGACCTTCGGCATGGTAATAATTACGTGTTAAATCGGAGACCATAAACGCAGTAAATGCGCCATATTTCTGCTTAATCTCATTTAAATAGCGCGTTACCGAAGTGGGATCCTGCTCACCACCTAAAATCCAATCTTCTAGAAAGGTATCATTCCCCATAAATGAGGAAACGGTTCTCGGTTTGATTAAATCCCGTTGTACTTCAGCATAAATATTATCGCTGGTTAACGGCATCTCATGCTCAACAAGGGAATCTAAAGCCGCTTGCCTTGAAAGGTAAAAACTCACACTGGCGGTTAACGTAAATCCTACGATAATAAGTAGACTAACAACCACAAGCATCCGCTGTTTAAACTTCACTAACTCTCACCTAACCGTTTTACAGACCATTTTAGTGCCTTATCCCCCAAGATACCAAGTGAAACAGGGAATAAGGCCCACTCCCTCGCTACTATTTGATAAGCATCAATATAAAAATCGAGTAGAACAGGTTATTATCGATAACCATTATCAATTACATTTATATTACTGAATCTATTTACTATGTATATTCGCCATACACTCTTATCGTCCATCGCCTTACTTCTGCTCACCGCTTGTGGCCATAATAATGATGTCGATAACACCCAACAGGCTCTAAGCAAAGAGCAGTTAGGGCAACAACTGTTCTTTGACACTAACTTATCATCAAACCGAACCCAATCCTGCGCGACCTGTCATGCGCCAAGTCATGCATTTGTGGACCCTCGCGATAATGGTGTCAACGGCGCATACTCTCTCGGCGACGACGGC
>TARA_R110002050_G_scaffold30469_7_pt1 | contig 18722 bp, 17 predicted proteins | sample TARA_R110002050 | Tara Oceans TARA_R110002050 (sample SAMEA4396988) | marine metagenome | biome: Polar Biome; feature: [DCM] deep chlorophyll maximum layer (ENVO:01000326); material: water (ENVO:00002006), including particulate matter (ENVO:01000060) such as... | depth 25 m
TATAAAAATGGCCTGCAAATCATTTGTCAATCTCGGATAATTATCAAGAATTTGCTGTTCGGTCCATCCGGATGCAAATAAATTGATGACATGCTCAACCGAAAGACGCGTACCCTTAATCACTGGCTTTCCCACCAAAACTTCTTCATTGACTTCTATCTGATCCTTCCAATCCATAAACACAAAGGGATAACTTTCAGTAAGACAATTAGAACAATCAAGTTCAAATTTGCCCTTGATATAAATCCCAAACAGGAAAAATCAGGTCATAATTATTCCAATTTAGATTACCATCCAAAATCTGAAAATCTTTAAAAAGTGACTCTTTTTGATATTTCTTGATAAATGGATGATGAGAATTTATTAAAAATGACTTGAAATCAACGAGTCTTTCTTTCCCATCAGAAAATTTTATTCTTACAGCAAAATCGCCAATATACTTCGCCGACTCTACTCTTATCGTTTCGGCCTGATAGGGTATCTGATAATCTTCTACAATCTTCATCTCAACAGACTATTTATCTTTTCAAACTCAACATCCTTATGATATACGAAATAGTCTAGCCATTTCTCAACGATTTTGTTCGCATCGGCGTTCAAAAATCTTTAAAATTATTCAACTGCCTCCCAGTTAAAGGCTTCTGTCCTTTAACCAAAGTAATTCTAATTTCTACAATTTCGCCATCCTCAATTTAGAATTCAGCCTTACTTTCAAACTCCCCTTTTCTGGCATGGACATGAATTGGCTCATATTCATTGGAATAGAAAAAAACGAATAATATTCATCTATTTTGGGCATTTTATCAACGTTACACGAAACTACCAAATGGTTTTTCCACGTCAAGGCATAAACCTTCTCCAACTGCATACGGACCACTAATCAGGTACTTTACAGTCCCCGGATCTGAATACAAATAAAAAGCCCCATGCCGTCGGGAGCATGGAGCTTTTATAGTATGATGGAAAAAAGAAAAACTTAAACTCCCAACTTATTCCTTCGGATCTGCTCTGCTTCGGAGAAATTGCTTTTCACCACATGCCCTTTCAGCGGAACAATCTTTTCGTGAATGGCATCGATGATCCAGTCTGCTTGCGGGAAGAACGCATCTTCCAGCTCGTAAGCCGGCGTAATCCAGTTGCGCGAACCCACCACCACCGGTGGAGCATCCAACTCGTCAAAAGCCAGTTCAGTTATGGTCGAAGCCATTTCTTTCATAAACGAACCACGGGCCGTGGCATCGCCGGCAATCACAATCCGACCGGTCTTCTTCAACGACTCAATAACAGGTTCGTAGTTGAATGGCACCAGCGAACGGGCATCGATCACCTCGGCACTCATACCATATTTTTCCTGCAACTGATCGGCTGCTTCCAGCACACGGTAGAGTGTTGCCCCAATACTCAGGATGGTCACGTCGGTTCCTTCGCGTTTTACGTCAGGTTCGCCAAATGGAATCTCGTAGTAAGCTTCGGGTACGCCACCTTCGTGAAACTGCTCGCCAATGTCGTAAATGCGCTGGCTTTCGAAGAAGATTACAGGGTCAGTTCCCTGCAAGGCTGCATTCATCAAACCTTTAGCATCGTAGGGGGTAGCTGGAAAGACCACTTTCAAGCCCGGAATGTGCGCGGGCAAAGCAGTCCAGTCCTGCGAGTGCTGGGCGCCGTATTTCGACCCCACGGAAACACGCAACACTACCGGCATCTTGATCACGTTTCCACTCATTGCCTGCCATTTCGGCAACTGGTTGAACACCTCATCACCCGAGCGTCCCAAGAAGTCGCAATACATGATCTCAGGAATCACGCGTCCACCGCACATGGCATAACCAATCGCTGTTCCCACAATCGATGCTTCCGAAATGGGAGAATTGAACAGACGATGATATGGCAACGCTTCGGTCAATCCGCGGTAAACGGCAAAAGCGCCACCCCAGTCGCGGTTTTCTTCACCATAGGCAATCAGGGTTGGATCTTTATAGAACCGGTCAACGATCGCCTCGAACAGGCCATCACGCAAACCGTATTGTTTAATTTTTGAAAACGGTTTACCGTCTTTGTCGAAGGCAAAACGCTCTTTGGTTTTCAGTTGTTTCACCCTCGGATTTTCTTCCATCGGATGATTCACTTCGGGCTCGCGACCAGCTTCCATACTGTCCACCGGAGCGTTGGAAAACATCATCTCGCCAATTAACTCAGGATATTTTTCCATATCCATGAGTGGCGACACCTGATCGTCGATCGCCAACTTCAGCCCCCAGGTGATTAACTCTGTATTATTGGAATGAATACTTGTCAATTCCTCTTGCGTAGCAATTCCCGCATCCATCAGTTCCTTTCCGAACCAGATGATGGAATCCACGGCCTGCCAGGCTTCAATTTCTTCTTTTGAACGATAGGAAGAGGCATCGGATGGTGAGTGTCCGCTAAAACGGTAGGTTAATACATCCAGCAATACGGGACCCCGCTTTTGTTTCAGAATTTCGCGTTTGCGCATGTAAGCGTCAATCACCGCCAATGGGTTGTAGCCATCCACACGCTCGGCATGCATTTGGTCGGCATTCAATCCGGCACCAATTCGGGCAGCCACTTTGTAACCGGCCGTTTCTCCACAGGTTTGTCCACCCATACCATATTGGTTGTTCATGATGTTGATGATCAGCGGCAGTCCGCCTTTCATATCACCTTCCCACAATTGGTTGAACTGGTCCATCGTGGCAAAGGTCAAACCTTCCCAAACCGGGCCGCAAGCCATTGAAGCATCGCCGATGTTGGCCACCACGATGCCGTCTTTGCGATTTACCTTTTTGAAGAGCGCTGCACCCACAGCAATGTCTCCCGAACCACCAACAATGGCATTGTTCGGATATACTCCAAACGGCGTGAAGAACGCGTGCATTGATCCGCCCAGCCCGCGGTTAAAACCGGTTTCGCGGGCAAAAATCTCGGCCAGCGTTCCATAGATCAAAAAGCGAATGGCCAGTTCCTTCGTGGTTCCATTGAAATTGGCTTTTACCGGAGCAAAGGTTTTGCCATCGAAATGGTTTTCCATCACCTCGGTCAGTTGCGCATCTGTCAGTTTGTGAATGGCCGACAAGCCTTTGGCTAAAATCTCGCCATGCGAACGGTGCGAACCGAAGATGAAATCCTCAACACCTAAAGTGTAGGCCATTCCCACGGCGGCCGCTTCCTGCCCGATAGACAAGTGAGCCGGCCCCGGATGGTTGTAGGCAACACCATTGTATTCGCTTTTGATTTTGATTTCATTCAACATGGTTTCAAACTCACGAATCACCACCATGTCGTGATAAATACGAAGAAAATCGTCTTTGGAGAAATTGGCTTTCTCCTCCTCAATACTTTTGTTGTATTGATTAACAGGAACTGGCTTGAAGGTCACTTCACCAGCTTTCCTGACTTCCATTGGATCAATAAATTGTACTTTTGGCATTTCTGTATGTATTTTATAATTTTTTCTCTTTCAACACAAAGTCACGAAATCACAAAAAATTTTTATTTCAGGTATCTTTGCGCCTTCGTGTTTGTCTAAAACGCGAATATGGTTTCTTTAATGATTTCGCTGACCGTTGGGTGCGGAAAGACAATTTCTTCCACATCCTGCACGCGCAGTTGGGCTTCGATGAGGGCGCAGGCACCCCATATCATTTCGGAGCAAGCTCCGCCAACCATGTGAACGCCTAGTATTTCCTTGTACTTCTTTCCAACAATCACCTTACAAAAGCCGTCTTTGCCTTCGTTTTCGGCTATGAAACGGCCGGCATAAGCCATCGGTAACTGGCGCACTTCCACTTCAATTCCTTTTTCCTTGGCCGCTGCTTCGGTTAACCCAACGCCAGCAATTTCAGGATGCGTGTAAACCACACCTGGTATGGCATTGTATCGCATCACATCTTTCCGGCCCAGCATGTGGTTTACAGCCACTTCGCCTTCGCGGCTGGCTGTATGCGCCAACAGGGAGAACCCCGTAACATCGCCGGCGGCATACACATTGGGAATATTGGTCCGGCAATGCTGGTCAATTTTTATTCCGCGCGGAGTGAATTCTACACCAATATTTTCCAGTCCGATGCCCTCGACATTGGCTTTGCGGCCAACCGAAAGCAGCACTTCTTCGCCGGAAATTGATTGCACCTGCCCATCTTTTTCAAAGATGACTTCCTTCCCTTTCAGCTCCGTTACCTTCGCATTCAAATGGTAGTCGATGCCGCGTTTGGTAAATTCCTTGCGTACAAACGCGGCAATATCTTCATCAACGCCGGTCAGTATTTCAGGCAACATTTCAATCACCGTCACTTTTGTTCCCACGGCATTGAAAAAATCGGCAAACTCGGTCCCAATCACGCCACCACCAATAATTACCAGACTTTCGGGCAGTTCTTTTAACTGAAGGATTTCACGGTTCGTGGTCACGATCTTTTTGTCCAATCCCAAAATGGGAGGAACGGCTGCCTCCGAACCGCTACAAATCAGCAGACGACTGGCCTGATAGTCTTTACCATCGGCAGTCAGCGTAATCACGTCGCCACGCTTCTCTTTAATAACGGCCTCAGCCATCACCACTTCGGCATTGATGTGCTTCATTTTGGCGCCAACGCCCGAAACGAGTTTGCGCACCACTTTATCTTTGCGCTTCATAATCTTAGCAAAATCAACCGAAATAGTCGATTCAATGTTGATTCCATATTTGGCAGCTTCCTGGGCATTCTCCAACACTTTGGCCGAATTCAAGAGCGTCTTGGTCGGGATGCAGCCTTCATTGAGGCACACCCCTCCCAATGCTCTTTTGTCAAAAATTACTACGCGCATTCCTTTTGCTCCGGCGCGCTCGGCTGCAACGTATCCGGCGGGACCACCGCCAAGAATAGCTATATCGAATTTGTTACTCATTGTCTGTATGCTAGATGTTAGATATTAGATTGCAGATGTTTGATCACGAGATCAAGCATCAACAATCTCCGTCTTTTATATGCTCAGGGTTTCAATTTGCTCTTTAATTTCTTTCAGGAACAGAGTGGCTTCTCCTCCATCCAACGCCTGGTGATCGTAGGTCAACGACAGGCCCATCATCGGAACAAATCCATATACGCCATCGCCCAAATCTTTCGGACGGGGAACAATCGTACACACACCCAAAATAGCCGTTTGTGGCAAATTAATAACCGGAGTAAACATCTCCACACCATAATTTCCGAGGTTGGAAACGGTAAAGCTGGCCGCTTCGGGCTTCAGCAACTCCGGATCAATATTTCCTTTTCGGCATTGCCCTGCTACGGTCGACAACTGAGAAGAAAGCCCTTCAATAGAAAGATCATCGGCATTTTTAACCGCCGGAACCATCAGGCCGCGTTCAGTGTCAACCGCCAAGCCCAGGTGTACTTTTTTGAACCAGCGCATGCTGTCGCCGATAAAATGGGTGTTGACCTGCGGATATTTCTTCAGCGCTTTGATTACGGCGAAGCAAACCAAATCATTGATGGTAATGTTTTGGGAAACTTCACCTGCTTCCAATTTCTTTTTGAATGACTTGCGCAGTGCCATGATCTGCCTCGCATCGGCACTCATGTGGTGGGTAAGCTGAGCCGAGTTCTGTAACGACTGGTGCATGGCTTTAGCGATCAACTTGCGCATGTTGGTGAGCTTTTTTACTTCGAAGTCGTCACCATACACCGGATTGTAAGTCACCAGGTTTTCGGCAGCCACGCGCCCTCCGATTCCGGTAACTTTTTCACCAGCGGCCAAACCTTCTGCTTGTGCTTTTTCCTGAGCCAACGGCGTCATTTTTGGTGAGGACTCGGCTGCCACTTCAATGTCTTGTGCAATGATGCGCCCGTGGGGTCCCGACCCCTGAACCTTCTCATAAGAAACGCCCAGCTTTTCTGCCATAACTTTGGCCCGGGGAGAAATTTTGGTTTTGCCTTCGTGCTTTTCGACAACAACAGTCGATTCTTTGTCTTCAACCGGAGCAGATTCCACAACCGGAGCGGTTTCTTCAGAAACTGCTGCCGCCTCACCTCCGGGACGGAACTCATCCACATTTTCACCACTTGTACCCAAAACAGCAACGTTGGTTAACACAGGGACTTCATCCCCTTCGTCATAAAAAACGACCAACAATTCGCCATCTTCCCTGGCTTCTTCTTCAAACGAAGCCTTATCCGTTTCGTAGGAAAACAAGAGATCTCCTGCTTTCACCTGATCACCGACTTGCTTGTACCATTCTCCTATGATGCAAGTCTCAACAGATTGCCCCTGGCGAGGCATAATTACCGGAATAGCCATATCCTTTTATTTCACTTGTTAATACATTTATTTTATATCAACCATTCATGAGGCCGCCCAAACGCAGCAATGAAGGGCACTATTAAATTTCAGGCTGTAAACTTACATCATCCAACTTGTATTTACAAGTTACTAATAGGAAATTAATATTTTTTCTTACTTTTGAGCATCATTTAGCGATCTTATGACCGAAGGAAACAGATTACCACAGTATAAAAAACTATACGAAACGCTTCGTCGGCACATTCTATCCGGGGTGTACGAAGAAGGGAGCTTACTACCCTCAGAGAATGAACTGTGCACCGTTCATAACATGACCCGCCCAACGGTTCGGCATGCTTTGGAAGCTTTGGTACAGGACGGATTCATCTATAAAAAACAGGGAAAAGGCAGCATTGTACAAAAACCACCGCAGGATATCGGCATTTTGTCAATCTCGGGAACATCATCGGCTATTGGAAAGCAATACCTGCAAACGCAGATTCTCCAAAAACCGAAAATAAAAGCCTGGCCAAAGCCCTTCAACTTTGATCTTTCAGAAGCCGAAGAAGATTTTGGGTGCATCTATATGGAACGGCTCCGCTTTGTGAACGAATACCCGGTTTTTTACGACATCAACCACATTCCCAACATCAACCTTCCGCGATTTACCAGCCGGACGTTTGAAGACAAATCGCTGTTTGAAATTTTGCGCAACGGCTACCAGGTTGAAATTAAAGGAGGTGAACAAAAGCTGAAAGCCATTAAGGCGGATGACAAAATCGGGAAACTCCTGAGAATCAAAAAAGGCGATCCGGTACTTTACATGGAGCGCAAACTTTCGACCAACCGCGAAGGCTTTCACATCTATTCCACCATCTACTTTAATTCGGAGAAGCACGCCATTTTTGGAAATTTCTAGCTTCAAAACGGCCTGCCATAAAAGAAGAAAGGTGGATATCCGTGCATCCACCCCTAGCTGCACATAAATCTCTTGAGAAGAGACTGGATATCCACCAAAAACCCTTGACCACAAAGTTAATCAGATTTTTATAAAATCTTAACTATTCTACAACAGCTAAAAAAAATCAGAATCCTCCTGCAAAATGACTAACATTCAGGGTTTACATCTAAGAAATCTCACCCAAAAAAACTAATTTTCAATGGAATAATCAATCAAAAACCCACCACCATCACGACACGCCAACCAACGCATCAATATTTATTCACGATCACTGCATAAATATCCGCCGATTTCTTTTAATGCTTTCTAAATCAGTAAAAAATTTTAATCTTTGTGCCCCTAAAACAGAACTTTTAAAGAATAAAAATCACACTATGAAGGTTTTAAAATTTGGTGGTACATCAGTTGGAAGCGTTGAAAACATGAATGCTGTGATGCAGCTGATTACCGATGGAGAAAAGAAACTGGTTGTGTTGTCTGCCATGTCGGGCACAACCAATGCTTTGGTCGAAATAGCAGATTATTTACACAAAAAGAATAAAGACGTCGCGCGCTCTCAGATCGGCAAGCTGGAAGCCAAATACAAAGAAGTGGTTTCTGAACTTTTTAAAGCGGAACCACGCAAGCAAGAAGGCCAAAAAATTATTAAGAAGAGTTTTGACACCATCCGTAAACAGGCTTCGGGCACATTCAGCCTAATCAAAGAACAGGTTATCCTTGCGCAGGGGGAGTTAATTTCTACAGCACTCTTCACCCAGCTAATGCTTGAAAACGGCTACAAAACCAAACTGCTGCCAGCACTCGATTTCATGCGTATTGACGCTGACAAATCAGCCGACCTGCACGCCATTACCAAAAACATTGAAAAAGTGCTGGAGGAAATGGGTGAAGCAGATTACTACATCACCCAAGGATTTATCTGTCGGAATGACAAGGATGAAATCGACAACCTGCAACGCGGTGGTTCGGATTACACCGCTTCGCTGATTGGCGCCGCAATTAATGCAGAAGAAATTCAAATCTGGACCGACATTGATGGTTTTCACAACAATGACCCTCGCTATGTGAGCAACACCAAAAAGATCGAACGCCTGTCTTTTAACGAAACCGCCGAGCTGGCGTACTTTGGCGCTAAAATTTTGCATCCACAAACCGTGCTTCCGGCTAAGCTACACAACATACCCGTCCGCCTGAAAAACACGTTGAACCCAACCGACAGCGGCACGCTGATTACTGCAGAAACCAGCGGAAGCGGAATTAAAGCCGTTGCTGCCAAAGACGGAATTACGGCAATCAAAATTCGATCGGACCGCATGTTAATGGCCTATGGCTTTTTGAAAAGTGTTTTCGAAATCTTTGAGTTCTTCAAAACACCGATAGACATGATTTCAACATCGGAGGTGGCCGTATCGTTAACAATCGACAATACCAGCAAACTGAAGGATATTGTCAAGGAATTAAAGGAGTATGGCGAAGTGCAGGTTGATGAAGAACATACCATCATCTGTATTGTTGGCGATATCATTGGAGAAGAACGTGGATTTGCGGGCAAAGTATTTGACGCACTCGAAGGTATTCCGATCCGGATGATCTCATACGGAGGAAGCCGCTACAACATTTCAATATTGGTTCCAACTTCATTCAAACAAAAAACATTGCAGGCAATTAGCGATAATCTGTTAGAAAGCTGAGATCATCAAGCCTAAGAAGCCTGATCACGCTTTTTATTGATTATCAGGAATAAGAAAAAGGAGGCATAACGCATTTATTTTTGAATTAATTTTTTTTGCCGCAAAAATAAATATACATTTGCCATTCACATTTTTATTTTAATACTGATTATGAACATTTTTGTAGGAAACCTCAATTACTCTATCACTGAAGATGATATCAAAGAAATCTTTGAGGAGTATGGTGAATTAACTTCTGTTAAGTTGATCACTGACAAATTTACTGGAAGAAGTAAAGGTTTTGGATTCGTTGAAATGGCTGATGCTGATGAAGCGAAAAAAGCTATTGAAGAACTGAATGGCGCTGAAGTCGAAGGTCGTTCTATGGTTGTTAATGAGTCTATCGAGAAAAAGAGAGACAACAACCGTGGTGGCGGCGGCGGTGGCTTCCGTGGCGGCAACAACCGTGGCGGTGGCGGCGGTTATGGCCGTAGAGACAACAATTTCAGATCAAACTACTAATTCAGGAGCTTGATTATGAAGGGTACTGTAAAATGGTATGATGCAACCAAAGGTTTTGGATTTATCCTGACCGAGGACAACAAAGATATCTTTGTGCACCGTTCTGGTTTAGCTGATGCCTATGCTGGTCTGGAAACAGACGAGACGGTAGAATTTGAAATTGGACAAGGAAACAAAGGTCCAATTGCAACGAACGTAACTAAAGTAGATTAATTCTGAAATTGGAGCGGGTACTTTTCTAAGTCGGCTCCTTCAATTAACGATATTTACAACTACTTGTATTATTAAAAGCCTGGCTTCTGTCAGGCTTTTTTTGTGCTATCATGCCAATACAAAAGCGTTGCATTGCTCCAGAAAGGCAGACATTTTATGGAATAAGACAAATTTGTTCTGCCCGGGAACAAGAAATTCCAGTTGAAATACCCAGTCGCCTGCTTGAAACACTCTCCCGAGCGGTTAGTATGGTCTGCAGGGCAGTATCTATAGTCAGCCGCCCAGTCACTATATATTTCCGAGCCATCGAAACGCAATTTTTTTTGCCCGGGAGAGCCTTTAATACTGTTTTCTTTTATTCGGCCCGCTCTTTCAAGCATTCCCGCTACTGTTTTTCACCGCCCGGCGGGCTTTCCCTGTGTTTTAATAGACCGGAAAGACAACTGAAATCAAAGGATTATTCTCAAAGACCGCTTTCAGGCGTTCCCAGCGGGATGCGCACAGAACAAGCGTGTTTGTAAAAAATTCGAATCCGACAAAGTGCCTATAAGTCAAGGAGCCGGGTGTTCCTATAAACTTACAGACCCTGAAGATTTGTGCTTCCGGCTTTCTGTAATTGATTGACAACGCTATATGGCAAACACTTCGGTGGCGCCATACCTTGAGGTGAGCTCAATCTTATAGGCGGTAGTAAACGCCTGAAAAGCGGCGAAGGCCTTTTCCGGGGTATTGTTTTCGCCCGATAAATGGCTTAAAAAAATGGTGTGCAACTGTTCGCCTGCATGTTCTTTCAAAAGCAGGCAGGCCTGCTCGTTTGACAAGTGCCCAACGGCCGAGGATACCCGCTGTTTCAAATAATAGGGATAAGAGCCATTCATCAGCATGGTTTCATCGTAGTTACTTTCGAGAAACACGGCATGACAACGGGCAAACTCATCTTTCACGCGCTGACAGGCTTCTCCAATATCGGTCATCACCCCAATGTGTTTGCCGGCATACGAAATCCGGAACGAACAGGCATCGGCTGCGTCGTGCTGCTTGTTAAACGGGAACACGGCAAACTCACCCAACTGAAATTCCATATTCGGCTCGAACCAACGGGGCGTTTCGGGTTGAACAGCCTTGCGCATGGCTAAAAAGGTCTTTTTACTGAGGTAAACGGGAATTCCAAAACGTTTGCCCAGTACCCGCGCTCCGCGACAATGATCGCTGTGTTCGTGGGTAATTAAAACCGCCTTAATCTTGGATGGGTTGATTTGTTTTTCAGCCAGTCGCAGTTGCAACTGGCGTGCCGACAAACCGGCGTCAACCAGCAATGCTTCCGTTTCATTTCCAATATAGTAGCAATTTCCATTGCTTCCCGATGCCAAGGCACAAATCTCTAACTTTTTCACTTTTCTTTCTCAATTTCAGCAATGACTTGTTCCGGCAAAATTTCCTTACCTTTCAGAATACAGCTTGCCTTTTCGTAAAATGGTCGCCGGGTAAGCATCATTTCATCAATGAAATGAATCAACTCCTCGGGCGACTTTCCTTTAATCAGTGGCCTTTCATTTTTGGACTGAATTAACCGGTCAGCCAATTGGCGGCTGTCGACATCCAGAAAAATACACAAACCAGCTTGATTCATCAGCTCCATATTGTCGAAAAAACAGGGGGCCCCACCACCTGTTGCTACAATCACCGGGTCGAATTCAGCTACTTCCTTAAGTGCCGCTTGCTCCTTTTTACGGAATTCAGCTTCGCCTTCTTCAGTAAAAATCTGAGGGATCGTTTTAAAATATTTCTCTTCGATATATTTATCCAGGTCTATAAAAGGAACGTCCAACATGGAAGAAAGCGTTCTTCCCATCCTGGATTTTCCACATCCCATGTATCCAATCAAAAAAATCTTCATCAGAACAGCGACATTTGATTTTTATCCTCGTCATCCTCTCCCTTCGAACGTTTCACTTCAAAGGGAACATCATCCGTTGGCTCCTCTTCCGCTGCTTCATCCGCTGGCTTATCATCTTCATCCTTCACAACAGGCTCAATCTCCTTAATGTTTTGAACTTCGTAATTGGTCAATCGTTTTCCACGGGCTTTGTGCGATTTAACGCCAATGAACTCAGCCACTTCAATAATCTCATTTTCGCGGGCGGAGTTTTTTCCGCCAAACTCAATCTCCAGCCGGGGATAGCGCACCCAAGTCAGACTGATCAGTTTATTATCGGGATGATCGCCGATAAAGCTGATCCTACGCCCCATTACTTCATCGATTTCAAACCGTTTCACGTAGTAAAACTCCTGCTCGGCATCGTAATACACCGCCGACAGCACTTTGCCAGTATCAAACTTTTCGATGGCAATAATATCCGGGTCGAAGTGGTTGGACAGGTCAAAATTGTATAGCTGATATTCTCCATTTTTGTACAGCACCAGGATTTTATCTTCGCCCTGGAATTCACCCAAAAACTTGCCGCGTGCATCGGAATTGATGCGTAACACGTCCGAATCGAACCAGATTTTCCGACCACCAAGTGTTGAAACGCCTTTTTCCTTCAAGCTGATTTTATGCACATCATTTTTGGTGAGGATATTCCCCATCGCTCCGCGGCCTTTGATGGCTAACTCACTGAAGTCAATTTCAAATTGCAGTTTTTTCAGCCGTGCCTTGTGTTTCAAAGTCACTTTCAGCACCTCGGCCTCGCCGTTCGGGTTGGCGCTGAAATACCAAATCCGAGAGCCGGCTGTTCCTTTAGTCAGGTCGTATTCCTTGTCCCGCGTCATTCCGGTAACCGCAAAGCGTTTCATGAAGAACGCTCCCTGCCGCCCGTCACGATAAACCACATTGTAAATGGTTCGTTTGTCGTTTTTCTTAAAAACGGCAATGTGCTGAATATTTTTGCCGACAAAAGCTTTCTCTGAAACCTTCGTAATGAAATACGTTCCATCCTTTCTGAAGACGACGATGTCATCCATGTCGGAGCAATCACAAACGTACTCAGCCTTACGCAAACTGGTTCCTATAAAGCCTTCTTCCGCATCGAAATAAAGTTTTTCATTGGCAACCACCACTTTGCTGGCTTCAATGTTTTCGAAACTTCGAATCTCCGTTTTACGATCTTTGCCTTTCCCGTACTTCTCTTTTATCCTCAGATAGTATTCAATCGTAAACGAGACAATATTGTTAATCTTCCGAATGATATCCTCAATCTCATCTTCGATGGACTGGATGTAGTTGTTGGCTTTGTCGGTGTTGAATTTCAGAATCCGGGCCATGCGGATTTCCATTAGCTTCAGGATGTCGTCACGGGTAATTTCACGCTTCAGCTTAGGTTTCCAGGGATCCAAACGTTTATCAACATAGGCCACGGCCTCGTCCATATTGGCCGATTGTTCAAATGCCTTGTCTTTGTAGATCCGCTCTTCAATAAAAATCTTTTCAAGCGAAGCAAAATGCCAGGACTCTTCCAGCTCACTTTTGCGGATTTCAAGCTCAAGTTTCAACAGCATCCGGGTTTGGTCAGTATTCCGCTTCAGAATCTCGCTAACCCCTATAAACAGTGGCTTATCGTCCAAAATAATACATGCATTGGGCGAAATGGAAATCTCACAATCGGTAAAAGCATACAGGGCATCAATGGTTTTGTCGGATGAAACGCCTGCTCCAAGATGGACCAGGATCTCTACCCGGTCGGAGGTGTTGTCATCGATCCGTTTGACCTTGATTTTGTTTTTATCGTTTGCTTTAATGATGGATTCAATCAAGGTGGAGGTCGTCTTTCCAAAAGGCAATTCGGTAACAGCCAGTGTTTTGTTGTCTACCTTTTCGATTTTGGCCCGTACCTTAACGGCTCCGCCCCGCAAACCGTCGTTGTACCTTGAAAAGTCAGCCGATCCGCCGGTTGGGAAATCCGGATAGATTTCGAATTCTTCCCCTTTCAGGTAGGCGATGGAGGCATCAATCAATTCATTAAAGTTGTGCGGAAGAATTTTGGATGCCAAACCCACCGCGATTCCCTCAACCCCTTGTGTCAGCAGCAAGGGAAATTTGACCGGCAAAGTGACGGGTTCTCGTTTGCGTCCGTCGTACGACAACTTCCAGTTGGTTGTTTTGGGGTTGAAAACCACGTCCAGGGCGAACTTTGACAAGCGAGCTTCTATGTAACGCGGAGCCGCTGCTCCGTCGCCCGTCAGAATATTTCCCCAGTTTCCCTGGCTGTCGACCAACAAGTCTTTTTGTCCAAGCTGCACCAGCGCATCGCCAATCGAAGCATCGCCATGCGGATGATACTGCATAGTTTGCCCAATGATGTTGGCCACTTTGTTGTAACGCCCGTCGTCCATCTCGCGCATGGCATGTAAAATCCGGCGCTGAACGGGCTTCAATCCATCATTGACATAGGGCACAGCCCGCTCCAGAATCACATACGATGCATAATCAAGAAACCAGTCCTGGTACATTCCCGATAAATAGGTGATGCCGTCGATTGGTTCTACTGGTTGATTATCTTTGTTTTTTTCCTCTTCTGCCACAACAATTCTGTTATAAGTAAAACTTCCGTTACAATAATCGTCTCTTTTAAATTTTTAGATTTCGTCTTTCTCCACGTAGAGGTTATCGATGATAAACTCCTGCCGGTCGGGTGTGTTTTTTCCCATGTAAAATTCGAGCATCTGCGAAACCGATTCGTGCTTTTTCATCTGAACCGGTTCGAGCCGGATATCGGGGCCAATGAAGTTTTTAAATTCATCGGGCGAAATCTCACCGAGCCCTTTAAACCGGGTAATTTCCGGCTTTGCACCAACCGCTTTCACCGCAGTCAACCGCTCTTCTTCGGAATAGCAATAAAAGGTCTTCTGCTTGTTTCGCACACGAAACAGCGGGGTTTGGAAAATAAACAGGTGCCCTTTTTTTACCAGTTCAGGAAAGAATTGCAGGAAGAAAGTAATTAGCAGCAGCCGGATATGCATCCCGTCCACGTCAGCATCTGTTGCTATGATCACCTTGTTATAGCGCAAATCTTCCATGCTCTCCTCAATGTTAAGAGCCGCTTGAAGTAAGTTGAATTCTTCATTCTCATACACCACCTTTTTGGTCATTCCGTAGGTATTCAGCGGCTTTCCTCGCAAGCTAAACACGGCCTGCGTATTTACATCCCGTGATTTGGTGATTGAGCCGCTGGCCGAATCGCCCTCTGTAATAAAGATAGACGATTCGCTTTTACGCTCGTGGTTACTGTTGTAATGAACGCGGCAGTCGCGCAGCTTTTTATTGTGGAGGCTTGATTTCTTAGCCCTTTGTTTTGCCAGTTTCTTAATTCCGGAAATCGCCCGGCGTTCGCGCTCCGACTCCTGAATGCGGCGTAACAATACCTCAGCAACATCTTGGTTTTTGTGCAGATAGTTGTCCAGTTCTTTTTGAACGAACGTAACAACATGATGTCGTACACTTGGACCATCGGGGCCGATATCGCGCGAACCCAGTTTGGTTTTGGTCTGCGATTCGAAAACTGGCTCCTCTACTTTTATACTGATGGCAGCAATAATTGATGCCCGGATGTCGGAAGGGTCAAAGTCCTTTTTGTAGAAGTCACGTACGGTTTTGACGATGGCTTCGCGGAAAGCCACCAGGTGTGTTCCTCCCTGGGTGGTATGCTGTCCGTTTACAAACGAATAGTAGTCCTCTCCATATTGGTTTCCATGGGTAATCGCTACTTCAATGTCGTCGCCTTTCAGATGAATGACCGGGTAAAGAGGTTCGGCATCCAGGTTCTCCTCCAGCAAATCTTTCAACCCGTTTTTTGATTGGAATTTCTCGCCGTTACACAAAATGGTCAGTCCGGCATTCAGGAAAGAGTAATTCTTCATCATGTTCTCCACATAGTCGTTGTGGAAACGAAAGCTCCGGAAAATATCAATATCAGGCACAAAAGCCACCATCGTGCCGTTGGGCTCGTCGGTTTTTCCCAGGTCTTTCTCTTCTATCACATGGCCTTTTGAAAAGGCGATCTCCTTCACCTGTCCTTCCCGAAAAGCCTTAATGACGAAGCTGTCAGACAAGGCATTCACGGCCTTGATCCCTACACCGTTCAATCCCACTGATTTCTTGAAAACCTCGGAATCATACTTGGCACCGGTATTCATTTTTGAGGCCACATCGAGCAGCTTGCCCAACGGAATTCCCCGCCCAAAGTCGCGTACACTGACCAGTTCATTTGAAACCTTCACCTCAATCTTCTTTCCAAAGCCCATCATGAACTCGTCAACCGAGTTGTCCATGACTTCTTTCAGAAGCACATAAATTCCATCATCAGAGGCAGTTCCATCCCCGAGCTTTCCGATATACATTCCAGGACGCTTCCGGATATGTTCCTGCCAATCAAGCGTTCGAATCGAACCTTCATCGTAATTAGGAGTCATACTTATTGTAATTTGTCACAAATATAAAGAAAACAAAACACCCTTGAAGTTTCACCATTTTGTCGATAATTAACAACCCACAGTTGAAAACTTTTGCCAGGTTCATGCAGTCTGTAAAAATAGCAATAAACCGCAATTTTTTCCAGAAAATCGTCTTCCGGCTACTTATATACTTTCGCTCTAAATAAGATTTGGCGGCAAACTCAAGTGGAGCAACGCTAACAATAAGTATAAAAAAAGGCCGCTGAATGATTCAGTGGCCTACATATTATGTTATACTAAGACTGACTACTTTGCTTCCAGCCAGGACGTAAACATCCAGTAGTATTTTTCGGTTTGTTTCACCATGGAATTAACCAGATCAATGGTTGACACATCGCCCAGATCATTCGCGGTTTCAAGCACATTAATCATTTGAGACAACAAGATTTCGAAGTCGGTCAAAATCTGATCAACCATATCATCAGGGCTTGGGATTCCCTCCGGCTCCGCAATTTTGGAGGCGGCAAGGTATTCGCGCAACGTTGCTGTTGGCCTGGCACCAAACACGCGTACGCGTTCAGCCAAGTCGTCAATATTCACTTTGGAGAAATCGTAGAGTTCTTCGAATTTCTCATGCAGATCGAAGAAATCTTTTCCGGTTACATTCCAATGAAAGTTTCGAAGTTTCTGATAGTGCACATGATAACTGGAGATCAACAAGTTGATCTGCCCAATTAATTCAGAGGTGTCTTTCTGATTAAATCCGAGTCTTACAAATGTTTTTTCTTTTGTTTCCATGATAATTCTATCGTTTTTATTTTTTTATCTCAATTTCTATATTTTTTTTATTTCAGGTTTTCTTCGTGATAAACCAACACCGGCTTATCAAAATGACTAACCACATAGTGGGTCTCTGAAGAGGAAAACAAGTCCTCGAAAAAACCTCTTTTTTCTTTCAAAATGACAATCACATCCAATCGTTCATTGGTGAGGTATTTCTTCAAGCCTTCGCGGACATTTTTCTCGTGGGAGTGTTCAAATTTGAGATGGAAACCGCTTACACTTTCCTTAATTAGTGATTTGAATCCAATCCATTTCAATTTCGACTCAAAGTCGAGGGTTTCCATGTTGTGGAAAATCGTCAGGTTCTTGCCGTCTGCTCCAGCGGTTGTTTCCGACAAGTGTTTGATTGCTTTTAAATCTTCCGAATGGAGAGCCGTAGCATAGAGGTAATTATTCAGGCTAAAAGTCTCCAAGTTGTCGGGGACAACCAACACCGGACACGGCACTTTGTCAATAATATTCGGATAGCTTATCGTTCCTGTACTCAAACCCGAGTAAGTGTTATAATTACTCATCAAAAGCAAGACATCTTTCTCCTGATCGACCGTTTTCGAAATCATTTCCAAGCGGTTTGTCTCAGCAACTTCTATCTCATAGTGAACGTTTTGTGGATGCTTTTCAAAATACTCGGCCGTAATTCTTCTCATTTCCGATTCGGCCTGTTCAAAATCCTTGCGAATTCCCTTTTCTACAACCCGGTAACTTGCTCCGACTCCGGGAACCGTTGAGCCAACAAACTCACCACCAGCACCAACCCAGTATATGTCCAGAACGTAAACGATCTTTAATTTTCGTTTTAACTGATTACTTAATGAAAAAGCTGAACAAATCAGATTTCTCATATTCTTCATGGTATCTAACAGCAATAAATTTGTTTTCATAACTGGTTCTTTTCCAATTCGCTTTGCAGCAGGTTCTTTTTTCTGCTACTGGTCCTGAAACCGATATTATAACTTCAATCAATCCGCTGGCACTGTTTCTTTTTCATTCTTAACCTGTTGTTTGCGTTTTCGAAAAAACAGGCTTAGCGCAATCTTTAATCCTGTTTCGAAGGCTAATTTTCTGATGTAGCCCGAAAAATCATGCATCGCTTCTTGCACATGATCGTTGAGTTTGTCCTCTAAATGGCGCGACTTATACCTCAGGTTTTGCTTCCTGAGTTTTAATTCGCGCATGTTTCTGATGTTCTTCATAGCTCTTCCTCCTCCTCATCTTCTTCGAACAACATGGAAGCGTATTTTCGCAAAACGAAAGAGGAGATTAGTTGCTCTTTAAACAAAGCGAATAGCACTGTCATAAAAACCAACAATCCAGTGACAAGCAATAAACCTGTCAGATAATCATGATAAACCTGGCCATACCAAACAACAAAGGCGGCAAGTCCGAAAAATAAGATGAGTGCGCCGGCCATTGTCAGTAAAAAGCTACTGATGAGGTATGTTGTAACCTGGGTTGCCTTCCCCAAGATGGTAAGCTTAACCAAGTCGATTCGCGTCTGGATATACTTCCTGGACGCATCACTAAGTTCGCCGATGCTATCTGATAGGTTTCTGCTCATAAATTCAGGGAATTAGATGATTTGTTTACTTGCCGCCCGTATTGGCCTGCGATTTCACTTCCTTCTTAATCTTCTCTTCTGCATCATTGGTGCTCTCTTTCACATGGTCAATCATTTCATTGACTTGATCTTTCAGGCTATCCACTTTTTCCCCGATTGTTTCGGACAGATCTTCAGAAACACGTTGAACCTTTTTCTGAATTTTTCTTCTTGTTTTTTCTCCTTTTTCCGGGGCCAATAAAACTCCGGCCAAAGCACCGGCTGCTGCACCGGCAACGAAGCCAAA
>TARA_R110002050_G_scaffold2355_1_pt1 | contig 18684 bp, 7 predicted proteins | sample TARA_R110002050 | Tara Oceans TARA_R110002050 (sample SAMEA4396988) | marine metagenome | biome: Polar Biome; feature: [DCM] deep chlorophyll maximum layer (ENVO:01000326); material: water (ENVO:00002006), including particulate matter (ENVO:01000060) such as... | depth 25 m
GTTGTGAGCGCGTTGTGAGCGCGTTGTGAGCGCGTTGGTCTGTGGAGTGTGTGAAAACTCGATAAAAACCATGCAGCGTTGCACGTACCGCAACCGCCACCCGACCAAGCAGCCCTCTATGTGGGCCACGCTCGAGGCCTGCTGGGCGCACTCTGCGCAGGCTGGGCACAACGTGAAGCAGGCGCAGCGCACGCTCGCCACCGCCGCTGCGCCTGACACGACCGAGGAGGAGCGGCGCGCCGCGCAGTTCCACGAGCCCCCCGCCGAAGTCGCTGCCAAGCCCGAATACGAGGGTGTGCAGATCTCGGAGAAGGACAGGACCCCCGTCTGGGCCATGATCTCCACTCACAACCCGGAGGTTTACGAGCCATGAAACAGCAGCCCGTCTTAAACGGCCTAGGACATACACCAGAGTGGTAGTGTTTAGTTGTGCGTGTGTCTACATCAGGGTGAATACGGATCGGGAGCCTGCTGCTCGCTTCCAATGTTCAGAAGAGACGGGGGGAGAACGGCTTCGATGAGCGTGGTGTGTGGTGCGGTGTCGCCCCTCAGATTGTGCATGACGACGAAGCGCAGCATCTGCTTGTAGAGCGGCGGAACGGCCGAAAACCCCACTCTTGGCAACCACATGGGCCCGGGCGAATGGGCCCGCGTGGGTCGGTTGCTGAGTCTCGCGAGGAGGTCGTTGAACTGATTGAGTATGTACGGCCGAAACTGATCGTTCTCCAGAAAAATGTCCTTGGCCAGCTCGAAGATCTCTCTGGCCTTGATTTCTTGCGGACCGGTCAGCGGCCTGTCGCCGTTGGCGGTGAAGATTGCATGTCTGATGGCCCCCATGATCTCAAGAGATTGTGTCTGTTTTGTAAGTTCTTTTGCAAGGTACATGACCTTGACTTTTTCGAGCACTCTGTTTGCCATCCTGCTGAGAATCATGAAGGACGTGGTGTTGTAGAAGTAGTGATTGAACATGTTGCTCATGCACAGCATGAGATCCTGTGGCGTCTTTCCAGGATGCTCTTCGTACTCGTTGTGCTCGGAAGGGAAGGCTGCCCTGACAAGCCAGCCGCTGCCGGGTTCCCGTACCGCCCGGTACTCCAGCATCGCGAGATTGGCAAGCGTGACGAGCTCTCCGCGTATGGCTCCCACAAAATGATTTGAAAACCACGTCTCGTGGTATGCTCGCACGTGACACGTGAGCATGAGAAGGTTTGCCAGCGCAAACGATGTTTCGGAGCGAAACGCGGGGTCTTGGGAGGCGAAGCAATCTTTGCAGAGTTTTGGGTCGAAGTCGATGGCGACAACACTGCGCGTGGCGTCGTTGACGAGAAGGTTTCCCGGCTTGATGTCGAAATTCACGACCTTGTACTTGCCGAGTCGAAGGCAAAGAAGCACGCTCAGTTTGGCCACGGCGGAGACGCGGGCGCGGAGCTCGGGTGCTTTTGGAAACCCATCGATGCTCTCTGGGGGGTGCGTAGATGCGCGGGCAATCGGCCAGAGACGGTCGTGCCAGCGGTTGAGGGTGACGCCTGCGTTCTCCATGATGAGAATGATTCCAAACATTCTGGACGTTGATCCGAAGCGGGTTCGCGTGCACGCCCCGTTGAACATGCAGGCTCCGAACACTTCCGGGCCAGTGTTGTCAACGGAAGCCTGCAGGGTGTTGAAGATCTCGGTAAGTCCCTTGTCGCGATCGACGTACGCCTCCTCGTCGTTGAAGCGGCTGATGCGGAAAATGAAGTTTCTGCCTGTTAGTTGCAGATCTATGAGCCGCTTCGGGTAAAAGTGCTTCATGTGCTCGTCGGTGTCGTATCCCTTCACCGTGCTTTCGGGAGGCATCCCCAGCACGATGTTGTACTTCCCCTCCACGGAGATGACGGGCAGCTGGTAGGAACCGACGGGCTGGGAGGTGAGAAACTCAATCTTTTGAAACGACCCAGGAGCCGCGATCTGCGACTGGGCGACGGATCGATCTTGCCAAACGCCTTGCGGGTCCTGAGCACGCATGAGTTGAGGAAGGAACCTCGTGCACCACGTCTCTGGGTGGTCCCACAGTTGCATGTTTTGAAAGGAAGCGTTGAGTGCACCCAGTTCTCTACCGTCCGGGTCAGACGCTGCGGCAGCGGCGAGCTGGGGCGCCATGACGGCCTCCGCCTCTGCGGACAGCTCAGACCAGCTGTAGAGCTTCCTGTCTGTACTGGCCGCGAGCATCGTGAGGTGCGTTTTGGCATCGAAGAGCGACCGGCTGATTGTCGACCTCGCCGGGACAGCGGCCAGTGCGGCCGTGACGTCGATGTCGGGTTGCGTCGAGTCAAACACAGGATTGAACTGCGCTTTTGACTGCTCGACCGGACCGGAGGAGCCGGCAGACGCCGACGGTCCTTTGCGCTCCCCCCGCTTTTCCGCTTCCTCCCTCGCGGCCCTGTCCCTTGCATCTTTCTGAAGCCCCTTTGCCACGCGGTCGAGCTTCTGGATCCCCTGAATGCGTTCCGCGTCACTCATTTGCTCCCACTGTTCGATTGAAATGCCCTCGGGACGCTTCAACTCCGACGTGTTTCTGCTGTCGTACGCGAGTTGGGCAGCTGCTTGTGGGCCGCTAGGCGGGCGTGGAACTCCACCGGGATTTGCCACACCAGTCTGCTGTCCGCTGTTTGAACTCGAAGGGCCTGCAAGAGGTCCACGGGGAGCGTTGCGGAGCGTCTGCAGCCGTTCCATCTCGATGTTGTTGCGCGCCAGAATTGCATCATAGGAGTTGTCCTTTTTTGGCTTGGGTTTTGGCTTCTTGCCTCCGAACTTTTCTCTGATCCCGGAGACGCTTGCGGGCCTCGGGGGTAGCGAAGGTTCCATTTTCGCCTATGAAGCAGGGGAAAGCCGTGGTGTCCTGATGTGCTCGTGATGCCTGCACAGTTTATGTTTCGGATGCGCTAGCTGAATTAGGCATGTGTGACAAACTTGCTTCACAGAACACACACCGTATCCTTGGGTAGCGGCGTGTTGTGTGTGTGTGTCTTGGTCGTGACCATGATGGGTCGCGGCAGGAAGCTGCTTGCGCGAGGTCAAGCGCGAGGTCGTGCGGCTATGAACGCGGGGCGCAGTGTTGCTGAAAACGCGCGTCAAAACGCGTTGCGCACGCGTGCGGCTCTGGAGGAGTCCAAGGTGGGTGCTTCGCTGAAGCGAGTCTATGCGGCGTTGAAGCCGTCGGTCTCCCTCTTTGCAACGTTTGCCGGGGTCGCAGGCGCCACAGGTCGCTTTTTTCTGGCGTTTCTGGGTCTGTTCATCCTGCACCAGCTCTTTCTCTGGATCAGCGTCCGTCCGTCGTACGCCTTTGAGCGTGCAAAGGAGGTGATCTACGTCGTGGAGGTGGTGTGGGACTCGTTTGCGAACATCAACAACGCGCAGCTGGAAGTCGTGGACGTGCTGATTCCTGCGTGGAACTCGGCTTCGAATGTGCGCTCTGCCCTGCTCTAACCCTATCCAACGAGTTCCCATCACCCATACCCAAAAAACTGGAACCCGGAGTGTTGAACTGATAGCGCATCGTGCGTTGTGCGCAGTACGTATTTGAGCCGCTGGTGTACATAGCCCTCGACATCTTTGCGCTTCTCTTCACCAACGAGCACTACGGGGGCATCATCACGGAGGCGACGGTGCCCTACGCGGGCTTCCGATGCGAGGGCACCGCGAAGTCGCAGTCGTGGTGTGGCTCCTTCGACTTCTACGAGCAGCGCCTTTCAAACTCCGAGGAGAGCGGCAGCACGTTTGTGGACAACTCGATCGTGCTTGGCGCGCAGACGAGTCGCAGGCTGAGCGAGTTGACCGGCGAGGTGATCATACCGGTTCTGGACATGAGCGCTCTGATTGACGGTGTCTCGCTGCTCACGTCGTCGCTCATCACCATTGGGGGGTCAGTGTCGGACATGCTTATGCACGTGCTGTACACCATACTTTCGGATGTGGCGGTGTTGATCATCGACGTGCTCTTCATTCTTGTCAAGGAGCTTGCAAAGATAGTGCTGATGATCGTGCGCAGCGGGATGCTCGAGATCATCGTCACTCTGGCCATCGACATACTCATCATCTACGCCATACAGGTTGCGTTGCCTATGATCATGGCGTTGATAGACGCGCTGATGTGCGTGCTTGATCTGATGAAGCCTTCCGGTTGGGACGCACAGCTCATGTGCATCAACAAGCGGTGCTTTGAGACGGAGAGTGACGCGCTGTCGGACCTCATTGTGTTCACGTCGGCTCCGATCGTGTTGGACGTCGTGTACTCGGCGATAGAAGCGACGGTGAACTCGAAGACGTCGCGCAGCCTCTTTGGAGACGGCTTTGCGATCCCGACGAACGACTGGTCTCCGGACACGATTCCCGCGCTCACGGCGGGTGGCTGTGCTGAATGCTTCAGCTGCAAGATACCGGAGCTCCGGCTGATCAACCTGCTCATAATGTCGCTGGTGGGTTGCCTGGACCCTTCCAACCTGAAAGAGTACATGGGTGGCGTGGAGTCGCAGTGTCAAGACGACGGTGACTGGTACAAGCTGGCGTGTGGGGAGCACAACGCGTTCGTGTCGTCGATGCCGGACGAAATGTGGCGCGAGACCTACACGGCGCACCGCAACCACACGGAGTACCACATGCAGGACTGGGCGGCCTACTTTGCGCAGCGCGGTCGGGAGACGGGCGGCTCGGGCACGACGACCGGGTACTCGTTCGAGCTTCTGGCTAACGCGTGGTTCAACCGCGACGTGTCGATCGACCCGGACGACCAGGCCTACAAGATGTACCGCGTGGCGTGCGAGACGATGCGCGAGCAGCGCGGGGCGCAGTCGGACATCGGCCCCTCCTATCTGGACTACTCGGAGGGCTCGCTGCCGTACGAGGTCGGGCGCTTCCTGTACGACACGTACGCGCGCGCCCGCTGAGCACACGAGAAACTCGGCAGCACGCTCACCTCGCGCGCTCACACCTCACCCACTTTATCGCGCGCAGGTGCAAGGAGAGCCAGTTCTCCTCGTGCTACCTGCCCTTCGTGACCGCCTCGACGGACAGCTACTACGAGGTGTTCTCGTGTCTGCGCAGCAAGCCGGAGTGCCTGAAGGCGCGGGAGGTGTGCCTCGGCCGCTGCGGCGGCGAGTCGGTGGAGGTGCGCCAGGACTTCGCGACGATGATCAGCAAGAGGGAGATGAGCGACACCGTGCTTTCTCAGAACTACGGATGGGAGCGTTCGCGCGCCAACTGCTCGGTCAAGACGACGGTGATCGACGTGCCGCTCTTTGAGGGCGGCGACAGCCTGCGCGCGTGGGTGGCGGGTGTCCGCACTCGCAGCGGCTTCACTGCCATCGACCCGCGCGTGTGCACGCTGTACCCGGAGGCGTGTGGGGCGATCCAGCGCGTGCTGGAGCGGGCGCCCACGCTCGTGTACGTCAACGGGCAGTTCAAACACGCCTACGAGCTGACGCCGCCGTCGCCGCCGTCGCCGCCGTCGCCGCCGCCGCGCACGCTCTCGTACCGCGAGGTGGAGCCGCCGCCGCCAAGCCCGCCGCCGCTCATGCCGCCTCCGTACTACACGGGCGCCGGAGACTGCCTGCCAATGATCACGGCGATCCAGGCGGGCTTCGACGTCAACGACCCCACGCTTCCCGTGGACGAGCACCGGTCGGTGTGCGTCTACGTGCGGCGCATCTTGGACGAGCGCCGACCGGCGTTTGACTGTTTCCACACCGCCTCGCCTAGCCCGCCGCCGCCTCCGCCAACGTCGGAGGACCAGCTGAACGAGCAGCAGGCGAGCCTGCGGTACAAGCGCATACAGACAGGCGACACGGAGCGCTACGCCGAGCCCGAGGTTGGTCAGGCCGAGCGCCTCGAGGACGGGCAGACCAACGAGCGCTCGGCAATCTACCAGACCATCAAGGCGCTCACGGACGATCAGCCTCAACTGCGCGACCTTTTGCTGTCGACGGCGGAGAAGATCGAGGCGCGGCTTCCTGGAGCGACAGCTCAGGTGCCGGCGGTCGCCGGAGGGCGACGCCTGTCCGAGACGTACCAGCAGCGCTTCGGAGAGCCGCAGGCAAACGGTCGGCGTCTGTTCCGGGTGGACTACGAGACCGAGAACACCATCCGCGAGAGCCTGGTGGAGAGCGCCGTGATGAGCACGTTCGACGGAGGTCCCATCCCAGGCATCACCGTGGCCGAGTGCGCCGCGTTGTGCGAGGCGCTGCGTCGGAACGAGTCGGAGACGCGCGAGGACTCGACGACGGAGTGCAAGGCGTACGCGTTCCGTCGGCTGGATCCAGCCGACCTAACGGACCTGACGGTCGACTGCTACCTGCTGCACAGCTCGGGGGCGTGCAAGGTGACCGACTTTGCAGCGAGCATCTACACGAGACGGTACGACTCCAACATCTGCAATCACCCCACGGTGCACAATTCGCCCTTGTGCATCGAGCTGCCGGCATCGAGGGAGGACGCCAAGGTTTTGGACTACGCGGCGGCGCACGACCTGTGCGCCCAGGTCCCCGACAAGACGCTCGGCGGGGCCGGCAAGCTGCCGCTGCCTAGAAGCGCGCTCGAGGCCATGTCGTTCATGAGCTACGCGCGACAGCAGGGCGTGTACTCCTTCTGGGCCCAGAAGCCGACGCACCTCTTCGACACGACGCACGGCTCGTCGGTGCCGATCACGATGCGGTGGGCCGGCGAGACGGGCAAGGACTTTGTGTACCCGGCCAACGACACGCGGTGTGTGCTGATAGAGACGGAGGAGGGGTCGAAGTCGAACCACATGTACGCGACGATGCAGCCCTGCGCCGCCAAGAAGAGCGACGGCGTCGTGTGCGAGGCGGTGTCCGCAGGTGAAACGCCGGTCACATTTATCGAACACACTGCCCAGACCCTGTCCCATTGACTGAACCGCCCCCTGCCCTAATTCGTGTGCGCAGCGCCGCCGCCGCCACCAAACAATCACGGCGCCTCGGGCTTCGAGATCAAACCGGCGCCACCTCCGCCGCCGGCGCTGAGGACGCGTTCCATGCGTTACTACGTTTCTACGGAGGTCAAGCCGCGCACGGAGCAGATCTGCACGGGTGTGAGCGAGGGTCGAACGCATCGAGAGGCGTGCCTGGCGATGGCCACGAAGCTGGCCACGTGGCAGATGGTCGGATTCATCCCGGGGTTCGTTCCAATCTGCGAGCCGCAGATGTGCTGGCGCAGCTGCGCGGGTGCGGAGACAACGGACCAGGACTCGTTCGAGCACTGCAAGATGCCCGAGTGCGCCGACCGCAACTGCCTCGATTTTCTCAAGCTCGAGTGCGAGCAGAGCATCCACTCCGAGCTGGAGAGCATCTACGACTCCGCGTGCCGCCTGATGCCACCGTCGCCACCGTCGCCTCCCTCACCGCCGCCGCTGCCGCCGGGACCGCCGCCGCCCTTCCATCCGCCACCCAGCCCCCCCAAGTACATGTACAGCCTGAGGGCTGCGAGCGAGGAGAACGACTGGGACGCCGACTGTCTGCCAGTGACCTACGCGACGTGCGTGGGCGTGGCCAAGGAGTACGCGGCCGCGCGCAACGCGGAGCTCCCTGAGCCACAGTTTGGAGACGCGCTCCAGATCAACCACGCGCCGTGCGAGGGGTCCGCGACGGACCTGAACTGCTTCATTGGATGTGGCATCGGCTCGTTCACCGGCGGTTCGTACACCTACCTGCTCGACTCCACGCGCGAGAAGTTTGCGATGTACAACGACTACCGCTGCAAGAGCTCGATGTTTCCGTACTGCGTGTGCGACATCGCTCCACCGCCACCGCCAGCGGTGCGCCCGCCCCCGACGCCAGCTGAGATTCAAGACTGGGACATGGTGGTGAAGAGTGAGACGGACAAGCCGCACGAGGGTCTGATGGGCGCCATGACGAAGCGGATGGTCAACGCGCGCACGCTGCCGGCGGAGCTGACGGCCAGCACGCATGAGATGTTCTGTTACGGAGACGACAATGGGCGCGAGTCGTGCGCGGTGCAGTGTGCCAAGGACCACTTCCTGCATCTGCGCGCCATTCACGTGAGAGGCACCGTGTTCTCGCCTTCGCCTCCGCCGCCTCCGAGGCCGCCACCGCCCGATCCTCCTGTGTTCTCGTCGTCAGAGCTCAACTACACCGTGCTTGCGATTGGAGACTGCTGTGGATTCACGCGGGCGACGTCGTCCGGGACGAACGTGGCACCCAATGTGAACGCTGGAATGACTCCGTCACAGACGCAGTTCATTGGGGGGTACACTTCGAGGATGTGTGCGGAGGCGTGCGACGCACGTCGCGAGAGCGACTGGGGTAGGTGCATCGCCTACGACTTCACGGCGGCCGACACCGGAGTTGAGTTTGGCTTGATCACTCCCACTGACACGGTCGAAGGTACGGGGTCGTGCCGGCTGTGGTCTCACAACGTTCCCGGAGTGGTGCCAGCTCCGATGGCAGTCACCGGCACGGGTGTGACCTGCGACGACCGTCAGAACGGCGTGACGTACAACAACGCGTACAAGAGCGCGACGACGATGGACGCGACCTGGGACGTGTCGGGAACTCGGTACGTGCAGAGTGTGGACGACTGCGCGCTGGAGTGTCGGTTCCGAAACGCGCCGTACTTCACTTTCTACCTCGACCCCGTGTGCTACTGCTACGACGTGGCAGTTGAGATGCCATTCCAAGCCCTTGGCGCGGTGTCCGGTCCGTCGTGCAGCTACGTCGTCTCGAGCGAAGGGTACGGTGGCGGTGCGATTCAGATGTCGGCTATGATCGGCAGCAGCGACGTCGCGTTGGTGATGGGAGGCGCGACTGGATTTAAGGCCGCGAACACGCTGTACAACTGTGTCGACTCCAACGGGGACGACGAGCGGACGTCTGGCGTGTGGGGTTGCAACAGCGCGTTTTTAGGTCAGGGCGTCGACTTCCGGAACGAGGTGGCCTGTCCCGTGGGCAGCGCGATCTACTGCTACGCCGCCACGCTGACCGGAGACTGTGAGAGGCAAGGCAACACGTGGGAGGAGTGCTCTACATGCTGCGCGTCGCTTGGCACCTACACCACGGCCTACAAGGATCACGGAGTCAACCGTTGCTTCTGCGGTTCTTCTTTGACCACCGAAGACACCAACACCGCGTTCTACCTCAGAACCTACTACGGTCCAGCTGCGGACTACGCGTACGCCACACCGCCGTTCCATTACGAGTCTCCGGAGACGTGTGCTCACCGAGACGACGGCAACATTGCCTGCTTTGGAGTCTCTGACATCTTTGGAGCGCCGAGGGAGCCGTTCAATCCGTGCAACAACGAGTGCGAACAGTCGGACAACGGCATCTGCCAGGACGGTGGCGTTGGATCGACGCTGCCCGCCGATTGCGACTACTCGTCTGACTGCGCGGACTGCGGAGTGCGCGATACGGATTCAAACGTCGCGTGTGCCGACGTCTGTGTGAGCGCTGGAAACAACATCTGCGAGGACGGTAGCGAGGGATCCACATTCTACCAGAACGTGGACGACAACCAGCTTCAGTCGGCATGCAACTACGGCACGGACTGCACGGACTGTGGTCCGAGGCTGATCACGACGTTCGGTCCCCTTACCTACAGCGATGCCAACACGCCGCCTCGCCCGCCGCCTCCGCCGCCGGTGCCGCTTCCGCCGCCGTCACCGCCACCACCTCCGAGCCCGCCGCCGACGAACTGGGTGGCGTGCAACGACGAGTGCACGCAGGCACACGCGGGATTCCGGAACACTAACAACGATGAGACGGTGCGAGCCGCCGCGGTACAGAACCGTCCAAGAATCAACAACGACATCTGCGAAGACGGTGGTCTGGGTGCAAAGGTGATCGGTGGATACGGCATTGACGAGTCGCTGTTTGGCTGTGACTACGGTACGGACTGCACAGACTGTGGCACTCGCGCGAACATAGATCTGCTCTGCTCAAACACGTGCAGCGACACTGCCGCTCTGGATGGCAACCAAGCTGGAAACGGATTGTGCCAGGACGGGGGTGTCCATGAGGATGCTGCCGGATGGAAGGTGCGCCAGTATCTTGAGATGTTCAACATGTTCGACCCGAACATGCAAACCATGGGACCGACTTGCGGCTACGGCACCGACTGTGACGACTGCGGTTCGCGGTCCATCGCGACTCTTGCGAGCGCCGGTGGAGGAAAATTATGTTCCGCATCCTTCAATGGCCGGGACGCGACGACGGGACTGCTGCAAAGCGCGTACGATACCAACGGAGACCTCGTGACGGACAACGCTCACATTTGTGAGGAGCAGGAGCCGTACTGTGCAGGGTACGTGTTCAATGGAAACTGGGGATACTGTTCGAGCAGCGCGGACGCGGGCAGCAGCAACGTCGGCGGAGCGTCGCCGTCGGCGGGTTTGCACAACCCGCTCAACACGGGAGGCAGACGGCGCCTGCAGGCGTACGGAGACAGTCCAAGCAGCCCGCCGCCGTACGCCGACACGCTTCCGCCGCCGAGTCCTCCGCCTCCGTGTCCTCCGCCGAGCCCGCCGCCTCCGCCGCCTCCGCCGCCGCCGTCGAGTCCGCCGCCGCTCCCAATGCAGCTCGACATGTGCGAGTGCAGCTGCTTCGTGGAGGACTCACCGGAAGCGCCCGAGTGGAGCGAGATGAAGATTCGCGCGATGGCGACTGAGGTCGTGGACCGTTCGATTCTGTGGGCCGCGAAAGCCGTGGTCGTGCGCGGTGGCAGTCGCGCGGTGCAGGGCTACGCGTACGTCAACGAGCCCAACACAGAAAGGTACGTCAGCATGCCGGCAGCGACGGTGGATCTATCGCACATGATCAGCGGCTTTTACAAGCCGGATGGCGGTGCGAGCAGTCCGGACCGCTACGCTCACGCCAACCTCGGCATCCTCGACGCCGCCCCGTTGTGGTGGGACGCGTCGACACAAGGCTCGTACACGGTGCTGGCGAACGCGACGGCGCGCACCAACAAAGATTTCTGGGCAGACAAGTGTGCGTCGTTCTGTGCGCGCGCAGCCGAAACGACGCACGAGCTGGCGTACATCATGGTTGACACGCGGTACGGGGAGGAGGAGACCGGCTGCCAGTGTTACGCCCACGGCTCCAACCACTCGATTTTGTCGGCCACCGACGGGGACGCGATGGCATTCATGTACGACGCGGAGCACTCGGAGACGTCGGAGTGCACGTACTACGATGGCTTCGAGGGCGTCCAGAGCTACAAGCTGTGCGACGTCGACAACGCGGGGACGGCAACCTTGCAGTCGTTCTATTGCTTTGCAACGGGTGGCGCGCTCGAGAACGACGCGCGCTTCCTGCCGCGCGCCAGCAACACGGACGAGTGTGTGGAACAGGACTGCATCAACCAGTGCATGAGGATCTTTGGAGTCGACGCTTGCAGGGGATACGTGTGGGCAGACAGGACGGGCGCGACGTTTGGCCTCGCCGAGACGCAAACGTTGCAGTGCATGATCACTTCGCAGGGTCCGTGCGACGCCAACGACAACTTCCTTGTGCTGCCACAGGTCGCGTTCGGCGGGAGTGTCCCATCGTGGTCGGCATCCTGCGCGCCGACGCGCGTGGCCGATGGTGCGGCAACTGGTCCGTTCCTGTATGCGGCCCGCGTCAAGCCGTACTCCACTTCTCTGTTTGTCGAGAACTTGCAGGGTACTCTGCTGTACCAGTCGTCGTTCGAGGTCGGCATGGAGGTGAGCGCGGTGAACATGCAGGCGATCGGCTCGCAGTACTCGGAGCAGCCCAACGCCTACGATCTCGAAGACTGCATGAGGCGATGCATTGGAGCACTGGGCACGGCGTTCAAGTCGGTGCGCTGGCACGTCAACGGGCACCCCTCGTCGTCGCAGCGCTGCATCTGTGTCGACGTGCGCGTGACCAGCCTCCCGTTCGACCCGCACGTGCTGCACAGCGGGACGACGGAGTACCTCTTCTACGACGTGCAGTGGTGCGACGGCGTGCGGTACCCTTCGGAACGCATCCTGACCTGGGTGAAGAGCAGCAACGACTGGTGTCCGGGTGTGCCGGCGGGTGGAGGGTACATCTTGGAAACGTCGAGCACGAGCGAGTACACGATTGCCGAGGACGCTGGCGCTCCGGTGGACGAGACGTGTCGCGCTCGCTGCGAGGGCCGAGAGGACTGCGCGTTCGCCGAGGCGTACGTGCAGACGTGGGAGGCGCTGCAGACGATTCGAGCGCAGCCGCCGCCGCCGTTGCCTCCGTCGCCACCACGACCGCCACCGAGCCCGGAGCCGCCGCTGCCTCCGTTGCCGCCGGTGTCGCCGCCTTCGGACATCAACGCCATACGAGCGTGGCATCCCAGGGGAACGGAGAGGCCGCTGGTGGACGAGGACGGTCGCAACGCCGTGACGTGTGGGCTGAAGGAGACGAGAGCGTTCAACGCCACGGTGTTCGCAGCGTCCTCGCAGATCGAGGCGATCGACCTGGCTCGGCAGATTGAAGACGCGAACACCATGGAGGTCTCTTTGTGCCCATGGGAATGTGCGCAATTGCATTTCGAACTCTCTTTACACACACCACACCTCACCCCTTCTGGAATACTCGGCTATGAGAACACGCTGATACGGCGAAGGAAGGGAATCCTTCCACGAGAGAGGCCAAACTGACTATGTTTTTGTTGTTGTGCGCAGGCCGTCCCGAGCTGCACGAGTACGAGGTGGACGGCCTGTCCGTGAACTCGATTCTTTCTGGCGTAGGGTACTACGGGCTCGTGTACCCGGGCGCGTTGCAGGGCGGCACGGCGGCGTTCCAGACCTCCAGCGACGGCGCCGAACAGCAGACGGTGCCGCTTGTCGAGATGAACCAGGCGGTGACCATCTCGGCGTGCCGCACGCGGTGCACGCAGCGCACGTCGGTCGGGTGCATGCACGCGATTTGGATCGTTACAGACGACGCCGCGCGCACTGGCGACTGCATGCTCATGTTGGCCGCTCGTTCGAGGGCGTCGCTGACGCTCTGGCGCAGCTTCTTCCGTTGGGCACAGTTTCTGATGGACGCGGCGCACGTCTTCGGCACGCTGCCGGATCTGGACGACTACACGAAGGCGACACCGCCGGCGTCGGTGACGAGGTGCCACGACACGTCGGGATCAGCGACGCAGGTGTGTGCATGGTGGTCCGAGTTCGACGTCGAGACGATGAAGTGCATCCCCGACGGCCCGTACGGCGACAACGTGCTGTGGCCGCAGAGGGTGTTGCAGGCAGTCGAGGACGGGTTCGTCGAGTACGGCACGCCACCGCCGCCGCCGTCGCCGCCGCCTGACCCGAACCCGCCGCCGTCGCCGCCACCGGGTGACTTCCAATGCGGCTACGAGACGGTGCCGTCGCGCAAGTACAGCGCGCAGCTCGGGCGAGTGTGCTGGCGCTGGAACGGGAAGGTCCCTGGCGATGCCACCAGCACGTCGATTGGGCACGGCCGCACCGTCGCTCTGAACAGAGAGATACAGTGGCCGGAGCGCATGTTCCACCAGGACTACTGGAAATCCACGACGAGGTGCGGGTCGGGCGTCAAGTCGACGCGGACGGTTGCGTGGGACAGGGGCTTCAAACAGCCCAGGGCTTACAAGCGTCCTGCGACCGAGAACCCAACGATCAACACGGACACCTGTGGCCCCCACGCGGCACTCGGTTGCAACGACGGGCAGCGCGGGGTCAAGCAACAGACGATTGGAGATTGGTACTTTGGTCTGGGGATTCAGGACCGCGTCATCAACGACGACCGCGATCCATCCGTGCAGGCATGGAGTTCGTACTGTCCGTTCTCGACCGACATGGCGGATTGTGGGAAGCGTTACACGGCGCACTATCACGACTTTGCAAACTCAAGAGTCTGCAGCGACCAGACGAGTCAGCAAATCCCCGGAACCAGCCAATACTGCAAGGACGGACAGGAGCAGGCGTGCGAAACCTTGGCCGGGTGGTTCAACAGCGCAGAGGAGTCTAGTTCTGGACAGATGGCTACGGGAGGGCCTGGAAACGTTAGGGACCTTGACGGGATGCTTGGAGACACGGCGTTCTACATGACAGGCGGGCAGAACAGCCAAGGATCGAACGTTCAGGTCGGCATGTTCACGGTGCTGGGAAATCCAATGAGCGACTGGCGGCATTGGATGGGCATCGATGAGTGCATCGCACAGGAGACGCAGCCGCTGCCCACGAGGGCGGTCCGATCCAACTACAAAGATCAGTGCATGCCACTGACGTTTCCCATAGACTGGGAACCCAACGTCGATTCGTACCGCGTGCAGGACGACTACTACACAAACGCAAAGCTTGCCGGTCACTTGCAGTACTCGAGCAGCGACTACATTGGACTTGGGAGCAGCTGCATTGCGAGCTGTCCGATCGCCACCATGGCCGATGAGTGCAACAAAGGTCGCTTGTCGATTCTCGATCTCAGTCAGTACGATCGTTTCGCGACGGGGGGGTGCGACGACTCCTGCGCCTACGCAAACAACGGAATCTGCGAGGACGGGTTCTTTGGATCGTGGGCGACGCTGGTTGCGCACGCCAACAGCGACTTCTATCACGGCTCGACCTCGAGCTCCGACATGGAGACCATCGGTCATCGCGCCGATCTTTCGATTGGCGCTCACCCCAACGCGTACGAGAACTACGGCGCAGGGCGCTGCGACTACGGTACGGATTGCAGCGACTGCGGGCAGCGGACGAGCGTGCGCCCCCTGTACGTGACGTCGGTGTGCTCCGACACCTGCGGCGACAATCCGAACGACAACTACGCGTTCACCGACACGGGCGCGGTGCATTCGAGCGACTACGGGAGCACGACGGTCGCGGCGTCGAACAACGGGATTTGCGAGGACAGCTTTGCGTGGCGCTGGGACAACATGGCAGCGCGTGTGGGGGGGTGCGGAGTCGGCACTGACTGCTTTGACTGTGGCATCCGAGACATCTACGCGAACGAGCAGGGCCTGGGCGGCTGCTCGGACACCTGTGCCACTTCCAACGACGGATACTGCACCGACGGTGGCGAGGGGTCGTACCGAAGGCGACAGGACGTCCCGGGAATGATTCGGAACGAGCAGAGTGGAATGTCGACCACGTCGACGGACCGTGGCTACATCTTCGACTGTGAGTACGGCACCGACTGCACCGACTGCGGTCCGAGAACGACCGGTGAGGTAGCCGAGGAAGCGAATGAGTTTGCCGCGCCGACCGGACCGGAGTGGAACGACTGTGCGAACGATCCCTCGTGGAAGGAGTGCTGTCGCGTGCTGCACACGTTCACGGTGGTCGGCGGCGCGGCCTCGGCGCGTGCGACGCCTCAAGCAAACAACTGGCAGGACGACGACATCACGGGGTGCGAGGCTGCGTGCTTGGCGTTTGGCCGCGAGGGCGAGGACCAGAAGTGTCTCCCGGTGGTGGACGAGTGCGAGGAGAGCACCCTGGAGCCGTGGCAGTGGGACGCCGTGCCACAGGCGGTGCAGACGTGGTGTCTGTGTGGTGCGGAGCTGTACGCGCCGCCGCCGCCGCCTGCGGGATCAGGCCGTCGCATGTCGGAAGCGGGGAGCCAGGACTACGAGTTTGCGAATCGCACGAACTACGAGTACATTCAGAGGGAGCGCCGGAGGCGTCTGAAGGAGGGTCTGCCGCCGTTGAATCTCGACCCTCCGTCGGCGCCGGCTGGCAAGGTGCAGTGGCTCGGTGACGCGGAGAAGGCTCCGTATCTCGGATACCGGATGAACATGGACGAGTTCTACGCGGCGCGCGAGCGCGAGCGCCAGCTCGATGAGACCCACGAGCACGGACACGACCGAGGACGCGTGCTGTTCGAGATGGTACGCAACGGCAGCCACCCGCTCAAGCAGTTGAGCACCCGCATGGGGAACGGCGACGTGCACATGAGGAGGATGCAGATGTCGGCGTGGCCATCTGGGTACACGCAGGCAGACACGCTCGTCGAAGGGACGACCGACGCGCTGAGCGGCGGTCACTTTGTGGTCTCAGACGAGGTGCTTGCCGACATACTGAGGTGGAAGTACGATCTGCTCTCGCCAACGGCGACCTGTCAGGGCTACGACAACACGAACTTCCAGCCGCCGGTGACCCAGTGGCAGGCAAGCGACGCGAGCAGCTTGGGCGACGCCAAGGCGTGCGTTCCCGAGCTCGTGGGCAACGACGCGTCCAGGGTCGCCGGGTCCGACGAGTGCTGCGTGACGGACCGCAACCGCGCCGACCTGACGAGGCACATGATGCACTCGACGGACAACACCTACGGCAAGTTTGACAAGCTTCTGGATCAGCCAGGCCAGTTCCGTCCGATCGGGACCGCGGTGAGCAACAGCACGTTCGCAGGCTTCGCGCTTCTGAACGCCAACTACGACTCAGACACAGGGGGGCAGTTCAAGCACAAGCGCAGCGACGTGCTGATGAGCAATCGGCTGTACATCAATCCCTGGAGCAGCGACACCAACTCAGGAAGCTTGGAGAACGTCGTTCCGATGCTCGTGGGACCGAAGCAGTTCAAGTACACGATTGCGCACGACTTCGACACCCGTGACGCCAACAGCTACGACACGGACTATCAGGTCGGCGCGCGCGACCTTTCAGACGAGGGGATCGACATTGCCGCCATCAACGAGGACGACCACGTGGTCATCTTCATCTCGTCTGGACTCTACGTCTCGACGACCAACGTGGAGTACCGAAACGTCTTGGACGTCGACATGTCGGCATGCAAGCCGTTCAGGGTGCTCGTGCTCGGAGGTTCACACGGCGACGGCCACGTGTCGGCACTGCCGGGATACAAGCACACGGTGAGCACGCAGCGTCTGAACGACCTCGTGGTGCTGAGTCACGAGTGCGCGCCGCGCGTCTACGTCAACCCCATGAGCCGAGGCAACCTGGACGAGTTTGTCGACACCAGCGACCGACCAATCTACCACTGGGATTCCACAAACTACTGGGAGATGACGACGAACCACTACCCGAACATCAACGCCGCGTGCAGCATCCAAGCCGGATACGAGGCTGAGTACGACGAGTACACGCGACTCATCCCGCGCATCGGTGCCGGCATCCTGATCGCTGGAAGCCGCGGCATGCGCACCGAGCTTCTTCCGGGTTGGCCGCAGCTCGTTGGGCAGCGACGATACCTGGGACCAGCGGACCACGCGGCGGACGACGTGCGTGCAATTCACTCCGTGACGCTGCTGTTCTCGCTCGGCACGCGGTGGGCGTCGGTGTGCGTGGCAAACGACCAGATACAAATCGTCGTGCAGGGAGTGGCCAACGGAGTGAACCGCTGGTACATGTACTGTCGCTCGCAGTACCATTCCGGAAACAACGAGGACAAGTTTCAGGCGGTGTGGCCGTTCGAGGACCCCGACTACATGACGACGTTTGGGAGCGCGGCGGACGAGACCACTGACCTCTTGATTCAGGACCTAAACGACGACGACAACCTCGACGTGATCGAGATCAACGCGTACGGGGTCTCTCGAATCTACTACTTTGACGACGTCACGTCCGTGAGCATGGATTTCGCAGCGCTTCCGAACGATCAGATTCGTCCCATAGGGCCGGCGTACTACCCGGACGTGCCGTCTCAGCTTCCGATCTGGGCGTGCGTTCCCAGCAACACCCAGTGCGGCGACGCCGGGGCCACAAAGGAGGAGTGTGAGAATCTTGGGTGCTGCTACGACGAGTACCACAACACCGGGGTTGGGCCGTCGTGTTCGTTCAGTGGGCCGCACTCTGAGGGGGTGCGCCCAGAGTCGTGCACGATCGAGGACGTGCAGGACCCCAACACGGCAGAGAGCAACTACTTCAAAATTCCAAACAGCTGCATGGAGCGCTGGGGGTTGGCGGGAGCGGCGTTGTCGACGGTGGGCTTCCGCATTGGAACTCTGCGCTACACGTCGCCCGCAAACGTCATCTACGATCGCGTTCCCATGTACGTCTGGTACGACGGCGTCAAGGAGACAGACGCGGGGAACTTTGCATGGGCGGACAGGACGACTGGCACTATGGGTCGCTTCCACGAGGCCGACACCAACCCGCTCGTGCTGGCCGGCGTGCACTTTGAAACAGGGGGTGTCATCTCGTACGAGGGGCCGCTCTACCCAAAGCCGCCGCGCAGCACCAAGGTGCTCGTTTCAAGAATGACCACGTCGTTCAGCTCGTACACGCTGTACGCAAAAAGAGATCGCACGCCGTACGGCAGCTGGAAGGACCCCGACATTGTCATTCAGACGGTCGCCGACCACCCTGGGTCCTGCGCGATGCGGTGCCACGAGCTTGGAAGGGCGGGCCGCGACTCGTTCACGCTGCCGGCCACGGCGTTCGCTACGATCGAGGACGAGCCACACGGCCTGTGCTACTGCGGCCCGCACTTTGACCTGATGAAGGCTCCGTACCCGCCGCCGAATCCTCCGGAGCCGCCGGGTCCGCCACCGAGCACGCCCGCGTCTCCAAGCCCACCGCCACCTGCGGCGCCGCCGCCGAGCCCGCCCGCACCGTACGCCGCTTCAATTATTCGAACATGCTCCAACACACTCATTTTTTGCAAAATCAATCATTGACCACCCTTCCCGTGCGCGTGTGGCAGGCTCATTCGCGCGGTGGGCTTCTGCATTTTGCACAGCGGGTACAGCTACCCGCCGTCGCCGTCGCCGCTGCCTCCAAAC
>TARA_R110002050_G_scaffold295515_3_pt1 | contig 18680 bp, 15 predicted proteins | sample TARA_R110002050 | Tara Oceans TARA_R110002050 (sample SAMEA4396988) | marine metagenome | biome: Polar Biome; feature: [DCM] deep chlorophyll maximum layer (ENVO:01000326); material: water (ENVO:00002006), including particulate matter (ENVO:01000060) such as... | depth 25 m
GGCCCGTAAGTTGCCCTATTATAAATCCCCAAACCCTACGATAGCCTGGTCCTGGGAATTGCAAACCGTAGTTTTTTGCTGCCCTGATAAACGTTCTCCTTGCGCCCTGATTGGTCCAACTATAGGGTAGGCAGCAAAAAAGGAGTAGGAGAGGAGCTGCTCTTTATTTTTTAAGGCAAGTTACCGCTAACGATAGGTCTAAGGACCGTTAATTTTACTTAGTTAAAGCACTAAAATACTAAAAAAGCACTGACCACTGGACGTTGAGGCGTTTTTTAAGTCATCTCTCGCAAGCCCAATAACCGTCCAATTTAGCACACTGCTCGTTAAAAAATGCTCAACGTAAAAGCCCAAACCTTCGTAAATAAGCCAAAATTAATGGACTTTAGACAATGTTACCTGCTGGCTTTATTTTTATATTCAGTTTTTCAATCAAAAATGCACCCAATAAGAGTCCGTTTCCTCTCCGTCATCAACCATTTTAATTTGGACATCGAACAGTTCTGTCAAAATTTCATCTTTAGTCGTGTTGTCGAATTCTTCAAACTCCAATTCCTCAATATGTTCCGAAATTTTGTCTCCGTTATGCCATTTTTCCGCCACAATTTTTTCAATCAGAATGTTCAATTCGGGTGATGGAATTTCCTCTTCAGATTTGTGCCAAATGAATTCCTGTCGTTCTTCCGGGTCATTTTCGTCATAGATTGCAATTCCGCTTATCCAATCAACCTTTTCGTTGGTCAATTCAATTTTTGCAACTCCAAATAATTTCAGATATGACTTTAAAAAATTCAGCCTGTTTGATTTATTCATTTCGGTTTTTTCAGCTTGCAGGTAACGGTCTTGTGTATGATTAGGGGCGTGTTCAAGCACCTAATTTAGCAAATACAAACCAAATAGAAAATCCGCGAGGATTTTCGTAAGTAAGCTAGAACTAGCCATTAATTATACATGGTGTTGCCATACGTTTTTTATCCTTTTTTCATTATCAGCATACTGTACGAATAACGTCCATTCGGCAGTCGGTTTAAAAAGTTCTGAAATTGTTCTTTCAAATCAAATTCTTTGTTGATTATCGAAATCAGTTTTCTTGCTTTTATAACTTCAGCTGGTAATTTTACTTTATTTTGATTGTAATAATAGTCAGATTCTAATTCCCAATAAGATGCAGTATTTATTTCTCCATCTTTAATTGCTTTAAAAAAAGTGGTTGTTCCATCTAATCCGCTAATACAGTTTTCCACTTCGTTGCAGTCTTTTAGATTTCCAAATCCGTTGTTATTTAGTTCCGAAATCAGTTTTTCCACCATAGAATTCGGAATCGCAATTTTTTGAATTATGCTATCTTTTCTAATTTCCTTTCTATTCGTAGTCCAAACCGAATGAGTAAGAGTTCCGTTAAATTTCCCATTTTTGAAATCAATCAATTCTACATTTTGATAATCCTCAATTTGAACGCGATAAATTCGGTCGTGTTTCTTTGAGTCAAATTCGGTCAATCCAAATCGTTTTTCAGATTCAGATTGAGAGAAGCAGAAATTAATTCCAATTCCTACAAATATTAATATGTAAATCGTTTTTCTCAAATGGATGGCAACGGTTAGTATATGAAGCGTGGCATCCCTTTAGGGTGCTATGATTTCATATACAGTGTTAGCCTTATTTTTCTTTATATTTCCAAATAAGCTCAAGAATCACTCCTCCATATTTATCAGTGTCCATATACATAAAAATACCTGAACCTGGTTTGCCTTCTTCTCCCCATGCACCTTCTGAAATTATTTCAATTTCTTGTTCCTTGAAATCTTTTAATACTGGCTCTATTTCCTTTATGTCAAAACCTAAATGATGGAAACCTTCTCCATGTTTTCGAATGTGATCCATGTGTATGGTTGGTGGTTTTCTTGGAATCACCCATTCATATGGAATCGTTCCATGAAATTGCCATCCTAAATCAACTTTAAAATCTGTTCTTTCATTGTGATAGACAGGATTTCTCAGAGTAATTGGAGAAGTAGCAATTCTAGGAAGCCCCAATTTATGCCAATAATTTGAAACCTGAGTCTCATCTTCTATTGCAAAGGCATATTGAGAGAGTACTAAACTATTAGAATTATAATTTGATAAAAGACTAAAGTAGTTTTGATCTAATTCGTTACATGATAAACCAAGAACATACTTACCTTTTTGGTAGGTATCCAATAACACATAATTAATATCGCCTTTTGAAGTGGCAATAGTAATTTCATCAAGTTTACTTACGCCAAGTTCATAGAGCCTTGAAATTTCACGATTCAAGTCTTTTTGACCATTTAAATGATGAACTATACTCATTACGCCATCTCCATATTCTTTGTGAAATTCTGCAAATATGGAGTTTTGGTCTATAGGTTGAATCCATGTAATTTGTGCACCTCCCAAATTGGCTTTTGCACATAAAACTTTGAAAGAGGAACCGCTGTTTTCCGAATGTACAGAAACGGTGTCCAATTTAGTGACTTCATCAAATCCTAATTTTTCCCACCCAATTATTGTACTATCCAAATTATTAACCACCCATATTAACTGGTCAACGTTTTTATATTGATCAGGAACACTTTGAGAAGCAACATTTTGAGTGAATAAAAATATTAGAATTATAAGAAAGACATTTTTCATTGAACTAATATTTTTTATTAAGGCTAACGGTTAGGCTATGATTCCGTTGTGGACATTTCCAACGGAAATTGTCCGTTCAGGAATCGGGCCGTTTTAAAGTTAGTGTTTTTCATTATTGTTAAAAAGCCGCAATGGATTATAGGTATTGTTAGCAACTGGCTTTATTTATTCCGTAAACTTTCGATTTCCAGTTCTAAATCCGATTGGGCTTGTTTTTTGATTTCAGATTCTGATTTTTCAAAGTCTAGAAAATCGTGAAATGGATTTTCAAAACTCCTTGTCAGTCCGCATTCATTTACATTCAGTACTCCATTTGAATCCGTATGTCCGTAAAAAATCCATTTACCAAGTCCATTAATTATTGGACCGCATTGTTGGTCATAGGTCCCTTCGTATATAAGTCCGTTTTCCGTTCCCTTAAATGAATCAATCACTTTTATTCGAAAACTCATTTTTTCAGGATTAAACTCCAAAACTTCGCCAATAAAAACACATTCCGACTGTTCAAATTCTCCAAACTGAAAAATTTCAAGATTTTTATACACTGGACAGCTACAGGCGAACAATCCAAACCCCATTAAAAATGTTAGAATAGTCAATATGTAGGCCCTCTTTTTCATTTTATTCAGCTTGTTGCTAACGGCTCCGGCTATGGCAAGTGCGGGATTTTGAAACCGCTTTCTTGTCCGCCAACTGTAAATTTATTTAGTTTTATTATCTTCATATGTAAGCAGTAAACCCGCATTTGCTATAGCCGATGTTGTGGCTAGTTATTTATTTAGGTGACGGATAACTAGGTTCATAATGGTCTATTAATGAAACCTTGTGCTGAAAAAGCCTGTCCATATAATGTTTAGTTGAGTCTCTTAATTCTGTATATTCTTTTCCGTACCAATTGCTAGCTAACAAATCCCTGTATTTTTTTATTCCTTTGCTGACCTCAATAATTGCCTTTTGCAGATTCCTATTCTTGGTCGAATCCTCCATGACAATAAAATGAATATGTGCTCTAGAGAATAGACCGCTTTTGTTAGAACGAGGTATCTTTATTTCCAGATTATTGACCAATTCCGATGTCAGATAATCAAACGTAATGAACTGTAGAGAGTCCATCGGTTTTAATTCTTGATTAAATAGAATTTGAGTAGCGTTGATAGCATGGACTTCAGCATTATATTTCCCGCAAGCATACGAATCGTATTCTATGCTGTCTTTGATTCTTGAAAATCTTATTAAAGTCGAATCGATGTATTTTGAGTCCGGATGACTCATGATAAAACCCGAAAAATCTTCTGAGCTTCTCGAATTTTTTAGCACTTGCCAAGCAATTCTATCCTTAGGAACCATTTGAGCATCAAAATCGAGTTTTGTACGCTCACGATTTTTACAATTGATATTGAAGACTAGAAAAAGGAAGATGATAAGTAAATTTCTCAATTTGGATTAGCGTTTTTCATAATTAGCCACAACGGTTTAGCTATGAACAGTACGGGAGTAAACTAGCGTTTACTTTCCGCCACATACATAGCAAAATTTTTTTGTTTTGTTTTTTCTTTTCCTTGTTTAAAGCAAAATCCAAAAGATTTTGCGGACATCATAAAAATACACAAACCTTGCGATTAAACCCGAAGCCCGTATTGTTTATAGGTTGTGTTGTAGTGCGTTTTTTTACAGTTCTATTATCACCAAAAGTTGAAGTGATGACATTTCCGTAAGTTCTATTGGCTCCTCATTAAAAGTAACACTAGTAGGAGTAAAATAGGTTATGTCACAAGGTATTCTTGTTAGCTCTGCATTAAAACCTAAATTAATAGTCTCAAAATCATCTAAATTAATGGAGTACTGAAATGATGATTCATTTGGTATGTACAGATTCAGCGAGTTATCGAACTCTCTAATGTCCGCGTCAGGGACTGCAAATTCATCTGCTGGAACAAATCGAAACCCTGCATTTGCAAAGTCTCCTTGAACCGTTATATTCTCAGAGTCAATAGTTCCATTTTCGATTAGGTTAACACCAGTAGCGTCAACTATTCTGATATACAAAGATGGAAATGCGGGGTCAAAAAGCTTACAGTCAATTCCGTCATCATCATCACTCAAACAACTGAAAACTAAGAATCCCATTAAAATAATCACGAAAACTTTTTTCATAATTCGTTTATCAACTAGATATTGAATTTTTATTTTGGTTGCGTCAAAATGCACTACAACGGTCTGAGCTATGAGTAGTGCGGGAGGGGAGAGGCATTGTCCTTTCCTGTGCGCACCAAGCAAAAGCTTTGCGTTTTCTTTTTTCTTTATTATTTCAAAAACAAAATCGGAAAGATTTTGCGACTTCATAAATATAGGCAAAACTTGGGATCGGACACCAGGCCCGCATTACTTCATAGGTTTTGTTGGCAAATCGTTTTTTTATTATAGGTGCGAGTAAGAAAGGCCAGCGTACTGATTGCGTACTGAGTGCGTCCGAGTAAGAAGGCCTTGCGAACCCCTCCGTAGCCCTCCGAATCAAGCTAAAATCCATTTGCGTATGAGTGTTGGGTCAATACTCCGTCCGAGTTTTGGTCCTCGGATTTGTGGATTAAGGACAAGTTCTACTACTAGTACAAAATGTTTGCCAACAATTGTATATAATTACTAGTGTGTATATTCCTATTATAGGTCTAATTTAATAAATCTTTTTGTGAGGCTGATTATTTATTTAGAGGCTAATAAACCTTAGTTACACTATCCTATTTTTGCTAATCCAGACATAAACTTGTAAGCATCCCTTTTTATTCTCATAAAGAAAAACAATACCTTGACAATAAATTGCGGGAAACCGTAATGGACATACTACGAATTATTTCTGAGGTATTTGAGTATGTAAAACTATAGTGCTTTGGATAGGATACAGTGTTGGGGCAGTTTTCTAATAAACTATTTTGCGATAATGTAGCCTCACCCTTTGCGTAAAAAAAATGAACCCTCGCATAAGAATTGATTTTAATATTGTTAATTTTTTTGCCACGGATATTTCTATTTACACGTCACTTAATTCATCATTCACATCATTTATTTGGAGCAAAGAAGGTGCCCAATTAAATTGGAAGCGATTTAATCCATATATCACATATTATGAAATTAAGAAGTATTATTGTTGACGATTCAACTATGCAGCGTATGGCCGTAGTCCAACTAGTTAAAAATCATCCAAATCTGGAATTGGTTGCCGAGTGTAGTAACGCCATTGAAGCCAATAGTGCTATTAAAAACAACAATATAGACCTTATTTTTTTGGACGTGGAAATGCCCATCATCAATGGCTTCGATTTATTGGAATCCCTGGAAAATCCACCACAAGTCATTTTGATTACAGGTAAAGCCGATTATGCTCTCAAAGCCTTTGATTATAACGTAACAGATTATCTGTACAAGCCCATTACCTCGTCCCGTTTTGAAACGTCGATATCGCGGGCAATGGAGAATTATAAGCAAATACAACAAGTAAAAAATGATGAGGAGCATATCTATGTAAAAAGCAACCTTAGACAGCGTAAAGTTGTTTTAAACAACATAAAATGGATTGAAGCTCTTGGTGACTATATTAAATTGGTAACCAATGAAGGCAATATCGTTATTCTTTCAACAATGAAGGCATTTGAACAAAAATTACCAAAGGATAAATTCCTAAGGGTACATAAATCCTATATCGTAAATCTGGAAAAAATTGAAAAGTTCAATAGTAAGACCATAGAGGTAGAGGGAAGTCAAATACCCCTAAGCAGAAATAAAAAAATCGAATTGATAGAGGCTCTTGATAATGTTTAATTAGGACTATCTCATAAGAACTGCCATTGCCAAATACCTTCCTTTATTCAGTAAAAACATGAATCCTTAATTTATCCCCCTTAGATAAAGTTATTTTTTTAAATTTTAGTGTTAATTTTCGTTCTTTTAAATTTGAATTAAATTCGATAGGTTTTCCATTCATCGTTATTATCACCTCTTTATTTATTTTTTTTTCCAAAAACAACTCAAGGCTTGATAACCCCAGAGTTCCAAAGGATAATGTTATTGAATTTAACTGTTTTCCTTCAATTCGCTGTTGAACAAAACTGCCCCAACCTTGGGCTGTAATAAACGCTGATTTGAAATTATCCGGATTTACCTTTGGATCAAAACTTAGAAAGGATTTTGGTCCATGATACTTAAAACCGGTTGCCGCCACAAATGCTCCATAACTTGACATTGCTCTTGTATAATGATTGCCGTATTCTACTTCATTATAAGGGTTTCTTTTAGACGGAGCATACCTATCATTGATGGCTTTTATCATAGTCATTCCTTCTTCAACCAAACCTTCACCGATCATGTGTGCTGCTGCCTGATATGTAAACCCCGTCATGGATTCGCTATAATAACCAATGGATAGTTTCTCCCAATCATTATTAACTCTCCCTGAGACTTTTTCAATGCCACCTTTAGGAAAGGAGCAAATTACAGTTCCCGACTCTCCTGGAAGGGCATAGAAACGTACATTTTTAATCGAAGCCGTATCGATATATGCTCCAATATCTTCCTGAAAATTATACTTATATATTGATTTGAGGGCACTAACTGATTCTTTCTTCGGCAGAATTCTAGGTAAGCCAGCTTGGATCGTCCACGACTGCCCTAATATTTGATCAATATGGCAACCAATATAGGTATTTGGAGCTCTCCGATTTTCAGGATCTAAAATGTTTATAAAGTATTCTCCGTTGAATAATAAATGGGTCATATTTTTTTTGCCAGATTTTACAATTCGATTGCACATATTGGCAAAACGCTTGTCACCTATCTCATTCGCCATAATCGCACCTGCCTGTACCGCGGCATTGTACATACTGCTGGTCCAAGCAATTTTACCATACCACATTCTGTCCAGCGTATTATATTGACCACCTTCCAATATTCCATCAGGTCTTCCTGTTTCAGAGGCATCATGATTTATCATGAATTCAATACTTTTTTTAATTTTAGGCCAGTATTCCTTTAAAAAGTTACTATTTACTGAAGTAGTATGTTCTCTATATGCCCTTAATATAGTACCGGCCTGCCCATCTACGGCATATCCGCTACCATCGTAGTAGTCTAAATGCTTACCTTGATCCAACTCTCCTCTATATTGAATAATGCCGTTTGATTTGAATGATAATCCATAATCTATTTGTGTTCTTAATTGTCTAGCAAGATTAGGGAATACTCTTCCCAATGCTTGTTCGTAGTGAAAAACATGAGTGCACGTTCCATAACCCAAATACACTCCTTCCATGGTATAAAATCGACCTTCATTGTCCTGGTCATCAGTAAGATCATCAAGTATATAGCAAGATGATGTAGCTAGAGTACTGGTGTTAGCAAAGGTTCTATCCAAAAACCATGTCGGCAAAGAACTGTTGTACCAAGTGTTGTTCCAAACTTTTGTAGTTTTGAGATAGTATTCTTTTTTAGCTATTATCGAATGGGCAACATGCCCTGCAGAACTAAACTTTTTACTATAATTCCGCCTTAAGTTTTCTTTGTTTTTTAATGGATTAAGTCCGCTTTCCTGTCTATGGACATTAGGAAAATACCAAGAAACGATAAACGTAAGTGTTTTCCTTTCGTCTGGTTTCAACTTTAATTCCTTACCAATAGCCCCAGTTAAAATTTGTCCCAAGGCCGCTTCAGCTGAATGCTCATTAGTCCCAGAAACTTCTGGAAGATTGAATTCTAAGTCAGCTGAAGTTTTTGGTGTTCCCCAAGCATTTTCACCTTCTATTAAGGTCAAAGCCATATTACCATAATCAGGCAAATCTTTGTTTTTAGCAGAAACCTTCGAAGAAGTAATCAATTGTATGGTATTTTCATGTCTTGCAATAGTATTGATATGAGTTCCGTCCGCTGCATTGGCCATTTTAAAATTCGCCATATTTTGAAGCCAACCAAAAAGCTCCACCGTAACTTCAGTGCGGGAATCATTGCTTAGTGTATATTCCATAACAATGGCTGGAAAATCTGACGATTTGTGGTCCGTAGGTATAAAAGGGGTATAGGCCTTTAATTTGACGGAAACTGGAAAGTTAGGCTCTTTAAAGCTTATTTTACCGATAGGGTATTCTCCTTTAAATTTTATTTCAGAAAAACCATTGTTATTCAGAGGTTTCACAATTGGTGTGCTGAATGAAGGTAATAGTTTTTTAATACGAATCGCAAAGCCCTGATTAAACTGATGGTCCTGTGTCATTGGGTTGATATAAAATTTATCACCTGGTCCACCTGGTTGGATTCGTTGAATATTAAAAATATCCCAATACCACAGCTGACCATCTCCACCGAGATATACTTGTCCTGCTCCAATTCCTCCTACTGGCATGCCTATATATTTCAAATCCTTTGTTCCCGTAGTCTGAGAATATGTTGTGGAGAATAAGCATAATGTCAATAAAGTAGCCGATAAATATTTGAAAATCATTGTTTTAATATAAAAGTGTTTTTAAAATTTAAGCTGGAAGACCCTAAATTGCTAGTCTTGCCCCTTAATTTGATTTGTTATCATGAAATTGAAGGCTAGATTATAACGCTACTTCCAGTTTACTGAATTTTGAATTTTATGGAAAATAGCATTGTTTTCATATATGCCCTGAAAATTTTCAGATCCTGGACCAAAGGCAAATACTGGAATCAAAGTGGCCGAATGTCCTGTTGTTGAAAACGAACCTTTTATTTTGTTATAGTTCCCTTTATCCGACGCTAGAGTGTATCCTCCTGTTTCATGATCGGCTGTAACTATAACAAGGGTGTTGCCCTCCTTTTGGGCATAATCAAGTGCTTCCCCAATAACTCTATCAAAATCCCTTACTTCTTCTATTATATAGCTGGAATCATTATTGTGCCCTCCCCAATCAATTTGGGAACCTTCAACCATCAAAAAAAATCCATTTTCATTTTGTGATAAATATTCAAGCCCTAACTGTGTAGCTTTAGAAAGAAAATGACCTCTCCCCTCACTCATTTTGGGCATGTGGTTGGGTGCCAATAAAAACGCAATTTTATGCTCTAAACTAAAGTCTTTAGGTCTATTTAAGGCCAATGTGTCCAGAATAAAACCTTGATTTGAAAACATGGTGCTTAGGTTAATGTGATCTTTGCGCTTAAAGAAGTAATCCGTACCGGCACCAGCAATAAAATCGATACTTGATCTGGGTAATTGTGCTGCAATTTCTTCTTCTTGGCTCCTGAATCTAACATGGGCGTAAAATGATGCAGGCGTGGCATGGGTGACCGAGGAGGTACTTACAACACCTGTAGAAATAAACTTTTTGGCAGCTATTTCGGTTAATAATTCAACAGCTAAAGTGTCACTATCCACCCCGATTGCTCCATTGTAGGTTTTAATACCTGCTGAGAAAGCGGTAGCCCCTGCTGCCGAATCAGTAATTAGACCATTTTGTGAGGAGGTTTTTATCAACCCAATATGCTTAAACCTTTCAAAATTAGGGTTGGTGTTTCCAAAATAAAAACTACTTGAAATTTGGGAGAGTCCCATACCATCTCCAATTAGCAATATCACATTTTTAGGTGCTATTGATTTTTCTGAATTAACTAATGGTCGTTGAGACTTACAATTTATAAATAATACCAAAAGCGATAAAGCTATAATATCTAATAAAGGATGTTTCATGTTACTTTCTTACTTTTAATAATCATTTTATTTGAAGCTTTTTATTTCCTTCTCTTCCGTATCCTGCAATTTGTATGTATTTATCTGTTAATGTAATGACCCCATAAGCCGTTTCTTTGGTTTCAACCATACCTTTCATCGTTAAATAATGTACCCCCTTTTTATAACCGAAATTCCCCTCGTGATTGTGACCATTTATATAGGCCTTAACGCAATCATAGTTTTCAATAATTTCCACGAGCTCATCAGCATTCCATAGGTTATGTACATTTTCAGGAAATACAGGAAAGTGACAGAATAAAATTACCTTTTCCTGATTTTTTGTGGCGTTTTCCAAAACTGAAATTAACCAGTTTTTCTGGGATTCTCCAACGGCTCCATTCCATTTAGGGGAGTTAATTTTGTTGGTTTTGTAATAGTTTTCAGCAAATTGGTAATCTTTACTACCCTCAGTAGATGCATGAAAACTTATGTCATTACCATCCAATACAACAAATCGCCAATCTTTGATTTTGAACTCGTAATATCTTGATGGCATTCCCATCTTTTTGTAAACATTGGATCGCTTGTCACCAGGAACTACAAAATCATGATTTCCCAAAACATGGTATTTTGGCATTTTTAAATTATTATAAATAGGGACTACCACATCAAAACTTTCATAATTACGGTCTATAAAGTCACCCACGTGAATGGTATATTCCAAATCCATAGTGTTCAAATGGGTTACACATTCCTCAAGTTTATCATCTGACATGGCATATTCTCGTGTACCATTGGCCGGATAATCAGAAAATTGGCAATCAGCAATAATACCAAACGAGAATTCAGATGCTAATTGGGTACTATTATTAGATTTTGAAGTACAGCTAGAAATGATAAGAATCAATCCAAAAAGAATAACACTTACTTGTTTTTTAAAATTCATAGTTTTCTTTGGAATTTAGATGCTAATGTTGTGCGTTGATTTTCAACAGTTTATTAAAAGTCAGGAACTAACTTTTAACTTGAACAACAGTTGATATTAGTTCTGTTTTCATTTTCTATTAATAACTTTAATTCTTTATATTGGAAAAAGTAGCTGTTACTGGATAATGATCTGAAAATCTTAAAAATTCAGCTTCTTGAAAATGATTGGCATCTATGCATTTATTCCATAAATTAGGTGATGCGAAAATAAAATCGTATCGCTGTTTTCTGGCCTTATCATTCTTCCTGAATTTTGTACATACATCCTTAATACCACTATTTAAAAGCGCTTGAATCACTTGATAATTAGGCCGACCATCTACCAATCCCCAACCCCATAGCTTGTACAAATCCATTGTTTCATCGCTAATGAAAAGTTCATCTTCGGGAGAAAATGCATTAAAATCGCCTAACAATAACAGTGGATGTCTCATCTTTAATGATGAATCAACTCTTTCCTTAACGATATTTACTTCATCCAGTATTGTATGATCAAAACTCGGCCAAAGGTGTGTCGCAATTATATCGACACCGTTAATTGTACAATATATTAAACCATGTTGCATTCCCTCAGTCAATATTTCCTTAACCTTAATTGGATATCTTGAACTAATTCCAATAGCCATTCCTTGATCTCTAAGGGTCACCGCATAGTTGTGATCCCAGAATTTTGATTCATTTTTTAATTTTTCAGCTGAATAATCCATGAGTTCTTGAAATACCACCACATCAGCCTCTTGCTCTTTTAACCATTCATAAATCAATGATTTCCTTTCGCTACCAATTTCCAAGCATGGTAACCTTGGATGCTTTCTATCTTGATAACCTACCCAGACATTATAGGTGACAACCTTTAAGTCATGATTAGGTTGAAAAGATAAATGTTTTGGTTTACAGCCCATTAATAGGACCACAGATAGTAGATAGGCAAAATTTTTTAGAAGTATTAAATAGCTGAATTTTATGTTTTTCGGTTTCATTTAAGTTTACATAAAGTATTAATTCGGATTCAGAATATATTTAGGTATGTTATCCTTTGATAAAAACAAAAAGAACCACCATTGCCAGTGGTTCTTTTTAACAAACAATAATTAACTAACTACTAACTCAATGCATTTTTATACGTTAATTATATCCAGGATTTTGATCCAAATTTTCGTTACGATCTATTTCACTTTGCGGGAAAGGAAAGAGATAATGCTTCGCTGGATCAAATTGTCTTTGGTTACCCCCGGGATCTGTTATTGCCGGTATTATATTTTCTATAGTCTTCCACCGTTTTAAATCAAAATATCGGTGCCCCTCCATTGCTAGTTCAACTCTACTCTCGTGCCTAATACGTTCACGCATTTGATCCTTTGTTAAATCTGCAGGCAAAGGAGGCATATCTACCCGGTCACGTATATTATTAATAGCGCTATACACGTTTGCGTCAGGACCACTGGCTTCATTTTTTGCTTCAGCATACATTAATAATACATCCGCATAACGAAGATGGATAAAATCCTGCTCACTTTTAATTGAATAATCAAATGGTGCATTATTTGGGTCAACATATTTTACATAGAAATAGCCAGTCTCTGTAACACCACCTGGATCATAGCTTCCTCCAATTAATTCTTCAATACCATTATTCCAAAACCGAATTGTATGGCTTAATCGAGGATCTCTGTTTTCGCGAGGATCTACTGGATTGTATAAAGGTGATTCTGAAATGGACAAGCCGTCAGTACATTCATATTCATCTACCAAATTTTGAAAGGGATTTAAAGATGACCACCAGCCAATTCGAATATCTGGGCCATACCATGCGTTATAATCCGGATTTAAAAATTTTGTTGAGAATATTATTTCCGGATTATTTTCTTGACCAGCCGCCAAAAATAGATCTGGGTAGGAACTGGATAAACTAAATGTGCCGGACTGGATGACCAAATTAGCCGTTTCAGCTGCTTCAACCCATTTTTCTTGATGTAACAGTATTTTGGCTTTTAAAGATAAAGCAGAGCCCTTAACTGCATGGCCATCGTATATATCATCGGGTAAATATCCGATTGCCTCATCCAAGTCGGCCAACACCTGATTGATTACCGTTTCCTTTGTTGATTGTTTTACCTTTGATTCTTCTATTGTCGGGGGAGTTATATATAGTGGGACTCCTCCATAAAATTGGGTTAAAGTAAAATATAAATAGGCCCTAAGGAACAAAACCTCTCCCTTATAGATGTTTTTTTTGGTTTCTTCCATCTCTACATTGTCAATATTTTGCAAAAAAATGTTGCAACGTGAAATACCTGTAAATGCTGCATTATAAACACTGCTTACGAGCCCACCTGAACTAGGTTCAATAATCCCCTGAGCTAATGGCGACACATTTCCTCCTTCGGCATTTCGTGCAAAGGAATTGTCGGACAAGGCATCATAAAAATTTCTATCCCAACTTAGGGTATTACTTCTCATTTGAGAATATACCCCTGCAAGAGCCATATCTGCATCCGATTCATCTTTCCAAAAAGTCTCACTCGATATCTGATCCAGTGGTTGCTTGTCAAGGAAATCCTCACAGGACATAGATAAAATTCCCAATAATCCAATTAGTATGTATATATTAAATTTTTTCATGATTCAGAATTTAAAAATTAACTTTAAGCCCAACACTAAAGATTGTCAATTGCGGATATGCTGCAAAGCGCCCACCACCTGTTCTTTCTGGATCTACGGCAGGATATTTCGTAATTGTAAATAAATTGTCGCCAGATAAATAGAGTCTAAGGTTCTTCATGCCAACTTTATTGACATATTGTTTGGGTAGATTATACCCTAGTGAAAGGTTTTTTAACCTGAAATATGATGCATCCTGTAAAAAGAACGTTGAAGTGGTACCAGTTACAGGCCCATAACCTGATTCATATAAGGCTGGATAATCATTAATTCCGCTACCAGGGGTCCATGCATTTTCAACTTGACTTTTTCGAGGCGCCGTGCCTTGGACAAAAGGGTCTATTCCCCAGCCGTTTACATAGTGCCTGTTCCCTTCTACACCTTGAAAAAAAGCAGATAAATCAAAATTGCGCCATTCCAGATTAAGCGTACCACTATAGTAAAAATCAGGGTGGGCTCCATCTACAACTACTCTGTCATCAGCAGTAATTTTTCCGTCTGGAACACCATCAGGACCACTTACATCCCTAAATTTTAAATCCCCTGGTTGTGGATCATATGGGTGGGTTGGAGATGAAGCAATATCTGCCTCGTCTTGAAAAATTCCTATCCATTCAATCATGTAAAAGGAATTCCAAGGCAACCCTTCTTGAATTGTGGTGGAACCATATGAAGGAGTTCTAACTTTCGTAACCTCGTTATTATATGTTGACCAATTAACATTGACCGAATAGTTTAATTCCCCTATGTTATTTCTATGTCCAAGGTCTATTTCGAACCCTTTATTTTTCATCGCAGCGTAATTTATAGTTGGGGCGGATAGCCCGACGCTTGCAGGAATTACTGCTCCATACAGAATATCAGTGGTTTCTTTGTTAAACCAATCAGCAGTTGCTGAAAATAATCCATTCTGTATACTTAGGTCTAATCCAAAATTTAATGTTGTTGTTGTTTCCCATTTAAGGTTTTTATCGGTCAACCTACTGACATATGCGCCTTGTTGAACGGTTGATGAATATGGGTATCCAGTTAATGACATTAATTCCTGATAGGGGTATAATCCAATATTCTGATTTCCTAATTGGCCCCAAGAAGCTCTAAATTTTAGGTTGTCTAACCAGTTTCTGTCTTTCATAAATGCTTCCTCCGACAATCTCCATCCGGCTGAAACTGAAGGAAAAACTCCCCAACGAGTATCCTCATGAATTCTTGAGGTACCATCATATCTCGCTACTGCCTCAATTAGATATTTTCCTTTATAGTCATAATTGACACGCCCAAATAAAGATTGAATGGCCCATTCACTTGCTGAACCCCTTACATACTGTCCCTCCGTAGATCCGGCATTGATCTCCTTTATTGATGGAGTGGGAAAATCCAGTCTTCCACCTTGTAGGTAACGACTGAAATAGGATTCCTGATTATAAGCTCCCAAAAGTTTAAAATTGTGATCCCTGCCAAAAGTTTTTGTAAACTCCAACGTGGAATACAAAGTGGTAAGTACAGAAGTGTTATTGGAATCATAAACCCCTTTATTTACCGGCCAACCATCGTGCTCAAATTCACCATCTGAGAACCTGTAGTGGGGTACAGAGTAATTATGGGATTTATAGAAGGAATGGTCAAAGTTAATAGCCCCTTTTGTGTGCCATATTAAATTAGGGGTTAAGTTAATGTTCAAAAATGCCTGTGCATTTAGGGCATAGATTGACTCTTTATGTCCTCCTTCCTTTGTTAGTGATACAGGATTTCTATTATGTCCTGCTCTTGAATTATAACGTGATACATAATTCCCACTTCCATCAGGCAAGTATGGAGAATAGTTTGGTCCGGCTGCATATATGATTAAAATAAGATCATCATCTACTAATGAGGGCTCAGTTATATTTCTCTGCGATGCACCAACGTTGGCGCCAAATGATACTACATCATTTATCTTTGAGTTTACGTTAAGCCTTAAATCATACTTTTGGTAATCATGACCGTCAATAATTCCATCTTGATCAAAATATCCCAACCCGAAATTATATCGCGTTTTTTCATTTCCACCATTTACGGATAAATGATGATTTTGTGCAGTTGCAGAGTGAACCATTAGGTCCAACCAGTCTGTGTTTGGGTAATTTGGGTTTCCAACATTATTGCGAAATGCATCAATTTCCCCTTGTGTAAAATGTTCGGTTAATCCCCGACGAACCCTTACTTGATTCCATAAACTCATAAAATCAGCAGAATTGGTAACAAAATCTGGCATTCGAGTTGCTTGTTGAATTTGAGTATTGCCGTGGTAACTAATATTTAATTGGCCAGATTTCCCAGTTTTTGTAGTTACAAGTATAACCCCATTTGCGGCTCTAGCTCCATAAATAGCAGCAGAGGCAGCATCTTTTAAAACAGCAACAGACTCTATATTATCCGGGTTTAATTGAGATAAGTTACCTTGAACACCATCAACAAGAACCAATGGCGTATTACCAGCTCCACTAAAAGTACCCAAACCACGAATTAGCATTGTAGATGATTCCTTTCCTGGTTGACCACTGCCTTGCACTATTTGTAATCCTGGGACTTTCCCTTGTAATAAATTTTGCACATTCGACACTGGTCGATTGGTCAACTCCGCTGCTGATACATGCGCTACGGAACCAGTTAAGTTAACCTTCTTTTGCGTTCCGAAACCTACAACTACCACCTCATCCAACTCCGAGGCGCTTTCCTCTAGAGTAACTGAAACATTTGTTTGGCCGCCCACAGCAATTTCTTTGGATGCAAAACCAATGTAAGAAATGATTAAAATAGCATTGTCATCTTGTACATCAAGTGAAAAATTACCATCAAAATCGGTTTGAGTACCATTTAAAGTTCCTTTTTCAAGAATACCGGCCCCTGCTAAGGGTTCACCTTTAGTGTCAGTTATAGTTCCTGAAATTTTCAGCTGTTGTACGGCCCTATTGGTGATTCGCGGTTCAATTATTTTTTCTTTTATAACAACAGCATTGTCATCGGTAACAGTAATATCTAGATTCCCCTGCGATAAACATCGCTTAAGCAATTTATTTGTTCTTACAATTCCTTTTTTTACGTTTACTTTAGGGAAGTCTGAAAAAATTCCTTTTTCGTAAAAGAATTTATAATCAGTTTGATTCATTATCAATTTAAAGACTTCATCAACGGACAATGTTTTGTCACTCTCTATCTTAATTCTAGAATTTTGAGACACTACATTCTCTGGTGTTAAAGCATAAATTGTAGTAAAAAACAAGAAAAGGAAAGTTCTCATAATATTCATTAAGAGCCGTTTTTTGAATAAAAATCGGGCACAGGTAAATTTAATTTCCATAAATTTGTGTGTTATCAGTTGGTTAAACATTTAATTAATTGGTGATACTTCTGAGGGGATAAGGTTTTTACTTTGACGGGTAAACTTTATCCTCCTTTTTTTAGGATCCTTTTTACTTCATAGACATATCTATTTTAAAATTATTGTTTTGTTTTTTATTTCGTAATTATTTATTGAAGTTGACTTAATAATTGATAAAATTTGGGTAATGCTTTGTCGTTTACTTAATACCCCAACAAATTCAACGGATTCCAATGCTTTATTTTCAAAAATAACCTCTACATCATACCATCTGGATATTACCTTCATAATATCCTTTAATGGTAGGTCCATAAAACTGAAAATTCCATTTTTCCATGAAATTTCAGATTTTATATCCACCTTCCCTACAATCATTCTGTTGGTTTCAATATTCAGAATTGATTGTTGGTTGGGATTCAGCTCTTGGATAGAATCTCCGTTATTTACAGTTACTTTTCCTTCAACTACAGAAGTGTAAACATTAGTTTCATCTGCGTAAGCTTTTATATTGAATTCCGTACCCAAAACCTCAATTTCTTGAGATTGATTAAGTACCTTGAATTTTGTTCCGTTATTGGCCGTACTTGGTGATACCGAAAAATAGGCTTCTCCATAAATTAATTCTACTAGACGGGTTGATCCCTTATTAAAATTCACTGGATATTTTAATTGAGATTCTGAATTTAACCAGACTTCTGTGCCATCCGATAGAATTACAAAAAACTCACCGCCCCTTGGTACGGTTAAATAGTTATAGACTGTCTCTAGTGAATTATGTTCACCCCCCTTGTAAACTATCTGTTCACCATTACTGTTGGCATTTGTAGTTTTTAAAGTACTTCCCTTTTCTAATTCAACCACTGATCCATCTTCCAAAGTCAAAGTGGCTTTATCCGTACCAGGTAGAATAGTGTTAGTATTTACAATTGAGGGAGTGGTGGTGTCGGAATTACTGAATAAGCCACCTTCAAAAATATAGGCTAACCCGAAAACCAGTACTGCTACTGCTGCATACTCAAGAATCTTATGGAATTTGTATCTGACATAAATGCTTTTATTCAATTTTACTTTACGTAAAAATTCTTTTTTGAAATTTTTGGAATTATAGTTTTTCAAATTATAATCTATGGCATAATTCGTCTTGATATAATCCTTGAAATATTGCTTGTTCTCTGCTTTTTTCAACCATTCTGTTAACATTTCAAGCTCATCAACATCAGCGGTATTCATTAAAAACTTGACAATAATAGTATCCATTTTTTGGCTCATTTCTTCACTTCTGTTTATATATATTACGTCACTAGTGTCCCATTAAAATTGGGACGTTTTAAAAATTAAATA
>TARA_R110002050_G_scaffold9537_12_pt1 | contig 18646 bp, 16 predicted proteins | sample TARA_R110002050 | Tara Oceans TARA_R110002050 (sample SAMEA4396988) | marine metagenome | biome: Polar Biome; feature: [DCM] deep chlorophyll maximum layer (ENVO:01000326); material: water (ENVO:00002006), including particulate matter (ENVO:01000060) such as... | depth 25 m
CCTTCTAGGTCCGAGTTGTTCAGGGTCACATGTTCTTGCGGCACCGTTCGTGTCGCCAGCGCAAGGACACGTTGACCCTGCGCGGCGATGGTATCGGCCTGTGCATGCCAGTAATCCGCATCAAGCGGTTGCGTTTCGCCGTTCGGCGCGCGCTGGTCCATGCACATCTGGATGATGCGTTCGGGTGCCCCTTTGACGTTAATGCAGGCATGGCCTTCATGGTCGTGGTGCAACACGGCCATGTAGCGGTGGCTGGCATCGAACGGGATGCTATCGGTGCGTGTCCATTCGATAAACGTTTTTGTACCCGTGCGCATGAGTTTGCCGGCTAACGCCTGCAATGCTCCTTCCATGGGATCGCCTTCAACGCGCCAGCCATTTTCGTGGCGATGAAGTGCGGCGTCATTGCACAGCGCCGTCGCGCGGGCTATTTCGGCAAGAATGGCGTCGTCCTCGGCAGCGTGTTCCGCCTCGCCAAGCCGAATTGTTCCCTCCGGTGCGTAACCGTTGCCTTCGACCACATAGGTATCAGCGCCGGTAGAAACTGTGGCCGCCATCATTTCATTGCGAGTGAGCGTACCGGTTTTATCGCTGCAAATGACCGATACGGAGCCGAGCGTTTCAATGGCGGGAAGGCGGCGAACGATGGCGTTACGCCGTGCCATAGCCTGCACGCCAATGGCCAACGTAATGGTCAAGACGGCAGGTAGACCCTCGGGAATGGCCGCCACCGAAAGGCCGACCACCGCCATAAACAGTTCTGCGAAAGAGGCGTGCCCGACAAAGTAACCGTATGTGAGCAGGACCATCGCGATGAGCAAAATGAAAATGGTCAGCCAGTGGGCGAAGCGATTCATCTGGTGGACCAATGGCGTTGTCAGCGTTTCAACGCGTGACAGCATACCGCTGATGCGCCCGATTTCCGTTGCGCCCCCCGTTGCAATCACCACGCCGCGACCGGCACCGCCGACGATCAGCGTGCCGCTGTATGCCATGCAGGCGCGGTCGCCCAGCGCCGCATCGGCGGCGACAGGCTTGGTCGTCTTTTCCGCAGGCACAGATTCGCCCGTAAGAATGGCTTCCTCAATGCGAAGGCCGCTCGCTTCCAGCAACCGCACGTCGGCGGGAACCTTTTCGCCCACTTCCAACACAATGATATCGCCCGGCACCACATCGGCGCTATCGATGCTTTGCCGTTTGCCGTTACGTAGCACCGAGGTACGGGGCGCGAGCATCTGGCGAATGGCGTCCATTGCCTGCTCGGCGCGGCCTTCCTGAATGAAACCGATGATCGCGTTGGCGATGACGACGGCGAGGATGACGCCGGTATCGATGAGATGTCCAAGGCTCGCAGTGATGATTGCGGCGCCAATGAGAACGTAAATCAGAACGTTGTGAAAATGCGCGAAGAAACGAAGGATCAGGCTGCGCTTTGGCGGTGCCGGCAGGCGATTAGGGCCGTGCTTTTCTAGCCGTGCTGCTGATTCGGCGTCACTTAACCCTGCTGCCTGTGTGTCCAATGCCGTGACGGCGTCTTTTCCTGAACGGCTGTGCCATGTGGTTGCTTGTTCGGTGGCGGGCATGTCTTTACGCTTTCCTTGCAGGCTCCATACAGGCGGGTCAGTCCATTCTACTTTTGCAAAATATAAAATAACGGGGAAATTTACTTTGGATCAAAGACGATGCCAATGCCGTCTTCGGGAGCTGCGGACTGCTCGACTCGTCATCAATGAACCATCAAAATAGGAATATCAGACCGGCCCTGCAGGTCGCGGGTGACTCCGCCGAAAATCATTTCGCCGAGCCGGTTGTGGCTATAAGCACCAATGACGATCATATCCGCATGCACTTTTACGGCTTTCGCGATCAGCGCGCTGCTGACCGATGCCTGATCGGCGTTTGTGCTCACCGGTGTGGCCGTGACCCCATTCATTTCGAGGGTTGCCGCCAATTTTGACGGATTATGGTCATCGCCTTCATCATCAACCGTGATGATGAAGACGGCCTCAGCCTGCTGCAATAGGGGCATCGTCATGGCGACAGCGCGTGCGGCCTCGGCCGAGCCGTTCCACGCGATGACGATCCGCTTTGCGATACTTGCGGGGACAACCGAGGACACCAAAAGCGTTGGCCGACCGGAGTCGAAAAGGGCGGTTTGGATTAAGTCGCTCCAGTCGAGATCATCGATGTTATCGGTGCGGACAAATATATTGATATCGGCGATACGCGCAAATGGGATAATGGCATTGGGCAGTTGACCCATGACGACCTCAAAGTCTGCCGACGAGTGCCCGTTTTCGATACGTTCACCGATATTGATTTTTTCATGGGCGCACCAGGCGTCGAAATTTTCCTGTGCACTTTTTCCCCGCTTTTGCAGATTATCCTGCGCAGCTTTAAAAAGCCGCTGGGCCGACGACGCATCAATACCTTCGCCGACATATGGGATGGCGCTGCTTAAATCGTGCAGAAACAATCGAGCATCGATGTGAACGCCGCCCGTGTGTGCCAATTTGATCGCAGCGCCAAGTGCAGAGTTATCCCTTTTGTCGCCGAACATTGGCACCAGCATGCGTTTCATCAATCAATCTCCTTCGTATAAAAGGATCTAATTGACGAAGCCTAGTGCATTGATGCCGTTGCGACATTGATTCAGGTCAAGGCTTGTCGGCATTTTATGACGTCTTGGGCCGCACGCAAAAAATAATAAAAAAGCGCGGCACCTGGGCGTGCCGCGCATTAAGGGGTGGTCATTTGGATGCTTTAGGACGCAGATGGGGTGATTTAGTCATTCACCTTGATCGCGCGCGGTTGTTTCTGGGTTGGGGGTTGTTTTCGGCATGGTCACCGTCAAAACGCCTTTGGAGAAGTCGGCCTTAATTTTTTCGGTGACGACATCAGCGGGTAAACGAACCAAGTAACGAAAGTTTCCGGACTGCCAGAATTGCATCCGCGCGCCATTGTCTTTTTCATCCGATGATTCGGTATTTTTACCGGAAATCACCAAAAAGCCCTCGTCCAACTGCACATCAACCTCATCTTCATCCAAGCCCGGCAGTGGTGCTGAAACAGTGTACTTCCCATCGTTGTCGTTGATCGTGACACCTGCCCCCATTGCCATCGGGTTTATTGGTGCGAATACGTTGAACGTGCTCACTTTCGCAACGTTCAACCACTTTTGGTTGAAATCTTTAAAGTAGCGATCTGCTTGCTCTTGCCACGCCGTCAGTCCAAAAGTATCGCCCGTCGGCTGCACCGTGCCGCCATTGCCGTCAAGTTCCGGCAACGTTGGCAGCAACGAACGGGTCATATCGCGCCACGCTTGATAGAAATTGCTGAAAATCCGCTCGGGATCACCAGACCAGACGTTTAATGGCATATCCTGCGCCGTGGTTGACGGTGATTTGGACGTGCTGGGTTTGGCAACCACCTGTGACGTTTTCTCGGGTTGGCTGGTGTGTCCGGCTGTCTTTGTCATGACGTCCTCCAAAAAATTTTTAGATGATTTGGGACCTTTGTTAATTATAACGACACGCAGATTATTGGCATTGAGATATGTCAATGTTTCGACCAAATACATAATGACCCGATACTATTTATGATTGTTATCATGTTATGATTGTTGTCACGATTTGGTTGGGTTTAGTGGTAAGATGGGCGTCAACATGAGTGCTAAAATGTGATCTGGAAATTGACCAGAAGTGATAATCGGAAAGCGATTAAATGACCAAACTGCCCCATACCTTGGATGTAATTTTGGATGTTTTGGACGCGTTGGTCGTTTTGATGGACCGCGACGGACGCATTGTACGCTTCAACCATGCCTGCGAACGGACGACAGGATATACCGAAGATGAGGTCACGGGGCGTGCGATTTGGGATATGTTGATTGCGGAACATGATAGAGAGCAAGTGCAGCGTGTTTTTATGTCGCTCGTTGTCGGGAATTTCCCGAACCATAATGAAAATACCTGGGTCACGAAATCGGGTGAGGAACGGCTGATCGCATGGTCCAACACGATAGTGGCCGATAAAAACGGTGCTATTGCCACGGTTATCGGAACCGGCATCGATATCACCGACGACGTTCAAACCCGACGCAAGCTGGTACAAGAACGGGCGCGATTGCAAACGGTGGTTGAAACGTCATTGGATGCGATCATTTCAATCGATCAGGCCGGTATCATCAAAGAGGTCAATGAAACGACGGCAGATATGTTTGGTCATACCAAGGCAGAGCTGATCGGCCACAACGTCAAGATTTTGATGCCCGACGCGTATGCCGAGGCACATGATGAGCACCTGCACCGATATCAAAAGACAGGGGTGCGGCATATTATCGGTTCAACCCGTCAAATCATGGCGCGCCGCAAGGACGGAACGGTTTTTCCGGCGATACTCGTGGTCGGTGAAGTAAACCTAAATGGTCATAAGATGTTCACGGGTTTCATTCGTGACATGACGGCTGTTCGTGATGCCGAGGCGCGCAGCCGTGCTCTTCAAGACGAGTTAAACCACGCCATGCGGCTTAGCGAGATGGGTGAAATGGTGGCAACGATTACACACGAATTGAACCAACCGCTGAGCGCCATCAGCAATTATATTCATGCATGTGGGAAGCTTTTGGAAGGCGATGTACCCGATGGCCCCGCGCGTGCGCGAGAATTATTGTCGCTTGTCATGGCGCAAGCCAAACGTGCCGACGAGGTCATCAAGAGCATTCGGGAATTTCTGACGCGTGGCGAGACGCATCTGCAGATGGAAGACTTGAACGGGATTATTTCGAGTGCCATGCAGTTGGCATTTTTTGGGATAGATGACGAGCAAATAGCGCTACACGTCTTGTTGGCACGAGATCTGCCGAAAGTGTGTGTCGACCGGATACAAATGCAACAAGTTGCCGTTAACTTGGTTCGCAATGCCCTGGAAGCGATGAAAAACGCCGATAAACGGCAGCTCACAATCGAAACGCGGTTATCGGAAGATGATCTGGTCGAGATCAATATCACAGATACCGGACCGGGAATCGCCCCCGAAATCCGTGACCGTTTGTTTCAGCCGTTTGTCACGACAAAGCAACAGGGCATGGGCCTTGGACTCTCCATTTGTAAAAGCATTGTCGAATTACACGGCGGTACGCTTAACGCCATCACAAATGATCGTGGCGAAACGGTGTTTCGTATCCGGCTGCCGGTCAGCACGACCATGATGGCAGAACGATGACGACGAACGGCGCCATTTATATTGTCGATGATGATGATGCCGTCCGCACTTCGCTCATGGTGTTGCTTGAAACGCACGATTTCTCGGTCAAATGTTTTCAGGACGGCGCTGATTTTCTTCGCGCGGTATCATCGTTGCCGATGGGGTGTGTGTTGCTCGACCTTCGCTTGCCGAATATGGATGGGCTCAGCGTGCAACGCAAACTCATTGAAATGGGAATTCATTTGCCCGTGATCATCATGACCGGATACGGCGATGTGCCGCTTGCGGTGAAGGCAATGCAGATGCATGCGGTCGATTTTTTAGAAAAACCGATCAGTATTGAAAGATTGTTGGAGGCTGTGGAACGTGCGCTTAGGTTGGCGGTAGAGCAGCACGATCTGGTCGTGCGGAAACAATTTGCACGGTCGATGTTAGAGAATCTAACTCCGCGTGAAACACAGGTTTTTCTGCAGTTAATTCAGGGCCATCCCAATAAAGCCGCTGCGCGGGTGTTGGGTCTGAGCCCGCGCACCGTCGAAGTGCATCGCAAACACATCTATGAGAAATTAGCCGCCAAAAGCTTGGCCGATCTGGTGCGCATTGCAATCGCAGCAGGGATTGACCCGTCCGAAGGTGAGTCTTCTTAAAAAAATGAGGGTTTGATATCCGTCAATGGTTCATTCGTTTGCTTGAAATACAATGCCGCATAGTTAGAACAACGTGCCGTATCGGAAAACGCCGCTCATTGGCGGACGGCGAGGACGTTGAAACAAATGCGTGAACCCAACAAATGCATAAGAAACAATTTCCACCAGCATTGAATGTTTATGTCATCGACGATGACGCCGCCGTTAGGCACTCGCTGAGCGTCATGCTGGAATTGGAAGGTTATAGCGTATGGGCTTCGGATCATGTCCCCGATATATCCGCTTCCGGCGCCACGTCGCTTCCGCTTTGTATTATCCTCGATCTGCAGCTTTGCGACGACCAATGTATCAAATGCATCGAAGCCGCCTCGGGTATCCCAAACGGGCCTCGGGTTGTGGTCATGACCGGTTCGCGCGGTGGGCGGGCGCGGGAAAGGGTACGTCAAGCGGGGGCCGATTTAATTCTCGACAAGCCGTTTTCTGCCGTTGCATTAATCGATTTCATTGATGAGATTGCGGATCAGATTAGCGAACATCCCGCGTCTACGTAAGATTACGTATCAGTAATCTCCCTGTCTACTCAGGGGCTCTTTCGCCTCGTACTCTCGGCATAACGGTTGGTTATAGACCGGAGACGAGGAGGGTAAGATGGGTATTATATCGTCGCATACAGAGATTGATTATCGTGCCAACGGGGCGGTAGCGTTTCGTATCCCTATCGAAGAAACCGAACTTCCTGGCTCGGACCGAGTACATTCCAAGACGCAAGAGTTATTTGACGGCAGCGGCGTTCCGTTGAATGTATCGGAAGTTGCCTTTGCACGACGTGAAAGCGTGTTTCTTGAAGATGATGCGGCGGATTGCTTTTATGAGATCACCTCTGGGATGGTATGCGTGTTCATGGCCATGGCCGATGGCCGGCGTCAGATCGTCAGATTTGCATCGAAAGGCGACATCGTTGGGCTGACGTTACTTGAGCGATATGAGATGTCGGCGGAAACCGTCACACGGACGACGGCCTTGCGGGTCCGTCCGTCGGGGCTTCGCGAAAAACTTGCGACAGTACCGCAGCTTGCAAAAAACCTCCTGACATATGCGAATGCCGAACTCGTCGAAGCGCATCAACAAATGTTGATGATCGGCCGCAAGACGGCGACCGAGCGCGTTGCGACATTTCTATGGATGATGGCTGAAAAATGTCAAAGACACGGGTGGCGCGAAGGCCATATTCCATTAGCGATGTCGCGGGCAGATATCGCTGACTTCTTGGGGCTGACGACCGAGACCGTCTCTCGCGCGATTACCCATCTGCGTGAGGCAGGGCTGATTGCCTGCGTTGGTGCCGGACGGGTGATGCTTAAAGATGCCGACAGCTTACAAGAACTAGCACTTGGGGAGGCGGCTTAAGGCTCACGTGCTGGCATCTGAGCGGTAAATAACCTAAGAGACCACTGCCACGAACATGCGGCCTCCCATGACCTCGCCTCCGCCGGCCAACTAGACAAGTGCAGCTTCAAGATCGGTGGTGTCGCTCCGGTCTTGGCAATGGACGTAACTTTTCACGCTGGGATATCGTCGCATAGCTGTAAGATATCCATCGCTTGAATCTCTTGTTTGAGTGTGTCCCGTCGGATTTATCACCAAACATTTTGACCAATTTCATCATCATCGTAAGAAGTTCTGTGCACTCCGAAATTGGTGTTTCTTAACAAACAGAATTTTCTTTATGTTGCCGAAATTTGATATCCCTCAATGCAAGATAATGCGTGCTGCGTCAAAATTTATCGTTGAACTGTCCGCTGTGGACGGTCGTTTTGTTGGAGGCATTCAAAATGATTAAGACGATCCTGGTGGCGATTGATGGTTCGCCAAGTGGAGACAAGGCCCTGGATATTGCGGTGGAGTTGGCTGCGGGCTTAGGGGCAAAGCTTACGATTGCCCATGTGCTGCTTCATGGAGAGCCGCCGAAAGACATTGAGCGCATGGCCCGAGTTGAGCATATGGTGCCGGTTGCCGTCGAAGCTGCGCGCCCATACATTGCGAATGTGCCTGCTACGATGACATCGATTATGAATGCAGCAAAATACACCGAAGGCGTAGAGCGGATGATCAGTGCACTTGGTGAGAAACTGGTCAATGATGCTGCGGCGAAGGTGAAGAAAGCGGGTGTTGAAAATGTCGAGACTGACATCCGCAACGGCGACTATGTGGAGCAAATATTGAAGGCGGCAAAAAATGCATCGGCGGATATGATCGTCGCTGGCTCGCGGGGCTTGGGACCTGTGAAGAAACTTCTGATTGGAAGTACGTCCAACAAGATTGTCCAGTTGGCGCCCTGTCCGGTTTTGATCGCCCGCTAAGTTTCCGTTCATTCTGTGACAAATGGAAAGGAAGAGTCCATGACCACGGGATTGGACGTTTTCGACGCGACTATTCAAGAGACAAATTTGTGGCTTAAAAATCTAATGAGGCAGTTGGGTACTGATGATCGGCACCTTGCGTATCGTTCGCTTCGCACCACTTTGCATGCGCTTCGTGATCGCATCGGGTCTGAAAACGCGGTTCATTTCGGTGCGCAATTACCGATGTTGCTACGGGGTCTTTATTATGAGCGATGGCGGATGCATGCGTCGCAGACAAAGGAACGGCATCTGAGCGATTTCCTTCGGCACGTCGAAGCCGCAGCACACCAAGATCTGGGCAAGCGATACCGAGGATTGTGTGCGCGCGGTGTTCGACGTCATATGGGATATGTTTGATCCGGGCGAGGCGGAGAAGTTGGCCGAGATGTTTCCAAAAAGCCTCCGTGATTTGTGGCCGAAACTCGGCTAAGTAACGCTTAAGATTGTTGATTCGCAAACCAACTTCGGGCAACCAGTTTGCGTGCATAGTCCAATCCGAAAATCAGCGGCACGCCGGACCATGCGGTCGCGTATATGTATAAGGGTACCGGGCCGGTGCCCAGAACCGCACTGACCGGGGGTGCATACAGAACCGCCCACGAAAACACGATCTGCAAGGCGATACCCATAAGCATCAACCGATTTTCAACGAGGCCGCGATCTAGTCCCGATTTAAACCTGGACCGACGACCGATCAGGTTTCCGATCTGCATCAACAAAATTGACGCCAGCGCAATACCGGTTGCCGAACGATACAATGGGTCATCCGCGCCGATTTCGCTGCCCCATGTCCAGCCGCCTTCGGCCAACACCCAAAAAAACAATCCCATCGACACAGCGGCCTCAATCAATCCGAGAAACCCATAACTGTGCAGAATAACCGAGCGGGTTAATAGTCCTTTGCCGACGGAGCGTGGGGGTTCCTTCATGATTTCAGGCGTCGGTCGCTCTTGGCCAAGCGCAATCGACGGAACGATGTCGGAGCCAAGATCAATCGATAGTATCTGGATAACATTCAGGGCCAGCGGTACTGGAAACAGCATAAAGGCGATATAGGGAATGATCTCCGGCCCGTTCGAAACCAGAACGTAGTTTGTAAATTTTCGAATATTGGCATGAATTGTGCGACCTTCCTCAACCCCGTTGACGATGGATGCGAAGTTGTCGTCCAACAAAACCACTTGCGCCGCTTCGCGTGCAACATCGGTGCCTGATTGGCCCATGGCAATGCCGACATCCGCTGCTTTAAGCGCCGGTGCATCGTTGACCCCATCACCGGTAACGCCTACGACTTTGTTCATTTGTTGAAAGGCGATTACGATCTTCATTTTTTGCTCCGGCGTTGTGCGGGCAAAGACGATGATGCCGTTGCGTAGCGCCTGGACGATTTCGTTTTCGCTCATCTCGGCCAATTCGAGGCCGGTCAGTGTGATCTCGGTGGGATCTGAATCAATGGCAACTATCCCGGCGCGCTTCGCAATAGCGACGGCTGTTTGAGGATGGTCGCCCGTAATCATCACAACACCGATCCCAGCGTCGTGGCATCGCGAAACGGCATCCGGTACCTCGTCGCGAAGAGGATCTTCGAGACAAATAAAGCCATATAACTTCAGCCCGCACTCAAGCGCATCGCGCCCGGTCGCAGCGTCTTCTTCAGCAGCAAGGTCACGCCCGGCAACCGCAATGACGCGGCGCCCCGACGCTGCCAACTCTTGCACGGTCTCGTCAATCTGCGCCAAGGCGCCGCCGTCCAAGCCCAGCATCGACCGTAATGCTTCCCAGGCACCCTTGACCACGAAGTATCCGTCGCTGTTGACGTCCGCCACGATGCCGGCACTGCGGCGCAATTGCAGATCGAACGGGAAATATTGCGAAACATTCTTCGATAGTGCCGGTACATCGACGTCGGCGTTCTGTACCAAGCGTTTGGCAATCGCCACATCAAGCGGATCGCCAGTAGGGTCATGCGCTTCAAATGAAAGATCGCAGGCGGCAATGGCCCTCGTGAGCAGCGCCTCCGCTTGATCGTCCGGCAGGTCGAGACCATCCGGACCCACGACCTCGGTAACAGACAACGTATTCTTGGTAAGCGTGCCGGTCTTGTCGGTGCAGATAACATGCAGTGCGCCCAAAGTCTCGACGGCGTTGAGACTTTTTACCAGCACTTGGCGCTTCGCCATGCGCAGGCTACCCATTGCCAGCGATAGGGTAAATGTCGGTAGCAATCCTTCGGGCACATTGGCCACGATAATACCCATCATAAATACCAGATTCACCCACAACGATCTGTCGGCAAGCAGCCCGTATATGAAAAACACGACACCCATTGTAACCGCGATCAACGTTAGGATGCGTACCATGTGCCGAGTCTCGTGTTCCAACGGCGAAGAGGTGCGAGTCAGCTTTCGGGATAATTCCGCGATGCGACCGAACTGACTCCGGAACCCGGTTGCGAACACGACGGCTCGACCGTGGCCTCGCACGACAATACATCCGGCAAAGATCAGGTTTCGGGCATCGACAAAACCGGCATCCGTCGCGTCGGGACTAAGGTCAATGGACAGGGATTCGCCTGTCAGCGGCGCATTGTTGACCAGCAAGCCAGCGGTTTCGATCAGGCGGGCATCGGCCGGAATACGATCACCTTCGCGAACCTCGATTATGTCACCGGGAACAAGTTCGGCAGCATCTACGGACGCAAATGTACCGTCGCGCATCACCGTGACGCTGTTCGGCAGAAACTTTCGAAGCTCCTCCATCGCGCGTTCGGCGCGATATTCTTGGATGAAACTGAAAAGCGCATTCAGACACGCGACTGCAATCAAAGCCCATCCTAAAACATTCATGCCTTCGCCTGGCTGTAGATGATCGGCAACGAAACATATTGCAGCCGACAACAGTAACAGCAGCGTGAAGAACTGCATGAACTGATACAAAAGGCGCCGCGGCCAATCGAATGTATGGTCGATTTCCAAGGTATTTTCACCGACCACGCGGCGCCTTTCCGCAACTTCATCATTGCGCAATCCATCGGGTCGCGTTTCAAGACGTAAAAAAACTTCCTCCGTTGGGACTTCTTGGATTTGTTCGCTCACGTCAATCGCCCCTTCGATGGATCGCAATATCGCATGGGGTTTCATGAAGAAGTCGCTCAATAGGATCGTCTCGACGAAGGGCTGTCCGCAGGCTCGCCCCCGCGGCTTCGACGATGATCAGGTCAGATTTATAGGAGCAGGCATCGACGATCACCTCGCGGACCCAGTCTTCGGAAACCCGCACGGCCGTATCGATACGAATGCTCGGATTATTGAGCTGTTGCGAAAGGTGCCGACCGACGGCAGCAACCAGGCTTTCGCCGTGAAGCCGCAGATTTGTCATCTCGGTTGCCGTCAGCCGAAGATAATGTCTGGGCGATACACTGACCGCGTGCAGCACTCGGCATTGGCGTACCGTGGAGCCCATTTGATGCAACAGACTGACGCCGCCGGCGATCCCAGATGGTCGACCGGCAACAGGCAGCAGTATATTATGCGGACTGCCAAGGATACCGGGTTGCACGATCCTGAATGCAACGGTGTTTAATTCCGGATGTTTCATCAATTGGAACGCCGCAGTTTCGTATAAATATCCGCGTGCGTTACCCCGCGTCCGAACACTACAGACGATCAACGTACCGGCAGGGTCTTCGAGCGCGCTAATCACACCCTCGAATACACTTTTTGCATTGATTAATTTAACGTCGAGCGTGACTTTTCGATCAGCGGCTATTGATGTAATCCGATTTATTTTTTCGGTCAGATATCTGGGCGGCGGAGTGTTTTTTTGCACCGATACAACGGTGAGCGTTCGTGTTTCGCTATTGGCTGCCAGTCGAATTGCATATTTGGCAACCCAATCCCCGTTGATCGATCCGTCATAGGCGAATAATACTTTCATTTGATGATCATCATCGTCGATGACGCAAAGCCAATAAAGTCGCTGCTGAGTCCAATGATTGTGAACGCCCTGATTTGACGATCTGCGTGGCTCCGAGTCCGGTGCGTTTCGACCAGTCGCGCCCAGGATAGATCAGCGATCCGAGGCCAGTTATTGCCGCCAACTTTGTTGCCTTATCGAAAATCAACATTCGCACATCCGAGTCGTTTCTGGCCAAAGTTCCCGATGGTCGTTAGCTCATAAAAACATACCGACCGGGCGCATCATCATGAACATATTCGCTTCCAATTTTCGGTGGCGAACCCATTCCAGAGGATTTTTCGGTCAACCATCCTTCCCATGCAGGCCACCAACTGCCGTTGCATATCGGCGTTATTTCCATCCAACGATCAGGGCTCATATACGGCGCGTCAGCCGCTTTCGTGGAAACTCGGTAATGGCGACCCTCGTGTTCGGGTTCGCTGATAATACCGGCGTTATGCCCGCCGTTGGTCAGAAGGAAAGTGACCTCGGTATCGGTCAGGTTTTTTATTTTATAGACTGATCGCCACGGCGCTACGTGATCCCATTCGGTCGCGACTACAAATATCGGGACGCGAATATCCATCAACGACACTGCCCTACCATCAACCTGATAGCTGCTCCGTGCGAGATCGTTTTCGAGAAAAAGTCGGCGTAAATATTCCGAATGCATCCGGTACGGCAGACGGGTGGCATCTGCGTTCCAAGCCATAAGGTCAGTCATCTCGCCGCGTTGCCCAAGTAAATATTCACGCACTGCTTTCGACCAGATCAGGTCATTAGAGCGCAATAGCTGAAATGCGCCGGCCATGTGCTTGGTATCCAGATAACCCTGTTCCCACATCATGTCCTCAAGGAACGTGACCTCACTATCGTCGATGAACAGCATCAACTCGCCGGCATCGGTGAAGTCGGTTTGTGCTGCCAACAGGGTAACTGATTTGAGCCGGTGATCATCGTCCCTTGCCATTGCTGCGGCAGCAATGGCAAGAAGCGTACCGCCCAGACAATACCCTAAAGCATGCACCTTCGTGCCGGGCAAAATCATAGTAATCTTATTCAGCGCGGCCATAACACCTAGGTACAGATAATCGTCCATCCCCAGGTCGCGATCATCGGTGCCGGGATTGAGCCAAGAAAGCACAAACACGGTATGGCCATGCTCGACCAAATATCGCACCAGTGAATTCTCAGGTGAAAGGTCTAGGATGTAATATTTCATGATCCATGCCGGCACGATCAGTATTGGTTCCAATTGAACCGCCTCGGTCGCCGGAAGATACTGGATCAGTTCGATTAATCTATTTTTATAAATGACTTTGCCCGGCGTAACGGCCACGTTTTCGCCGACGACATACTTTTCGCTGCCGACCAGGGGACGAGCGGCGGAGGAGCGTTTCCAATCTTCGACGAAATTCAAAAAACCTCGGTTTAGGTTCATCCCGCACTCTTGGCTGGTTTGGCGCAGGATTTCCGGATTGCTAAGAACGAAATTCGATGGCGAAAAAATATCGAGGATTTGTCGTGCCGCAAAAGAAACCGCGTGTTCATGGTGCTTCGAGACGCCGGGCACGTCTGTGGTCGCATTGTGCCACCATTGTTGATTCAACAAAAAGCTTTGATAAACAATATTGAACGGCCAGCGCTGCCAATCGAGATGCCGGAACCGCCGATCCTGGGGTAGGGATCCGATACAGGCCTCGCATTCAGGGTTTATGGTGCGCTCGGCCATATGCCGCCATAGACGTAGAGCCTTGTGTATAGCTTTCTGCGCAAGCTTTGCCTGTTTGCCGGGGGCGATTGCGAGGTGCTGCAGCCAATCTGCATAGGCTTGCGCCAGAGCCGCCGGCGAGAGACCGAACGTCATGCGGCCTAAAATAACGTGCGACAAACGATCGAGAGTTTCGGTTGAAACAAGATTAATGTCCGCATCTGGATCGCAATGGGTGAATATCTCGGGGGGAATTTTGGATTTCGACGTAGGTGGAAGCTCTGGCAATGACGTGGTCTTATGCGCAGTTTTTTGCTTATTTTGAGTGCCGGGGCCTGGTCTGTTTGTCTTTGTTTTGTCGTCATGTTTTTGGCGTCGGCGCTTTTTACGAACAACGTCCACGGGGTCAGATACGAAATTAACCGGGTCTTTCATGCAACTTACTCCTATGCCGTCTGCAGGGTTACACTCCATGAGTTACGGCAATGCCGCTCATTTGGCACAATGGTTAGGTGCTTTGAACCGCTACTCGACGATGCGCCACGTGCCGTCTGCTCGGCGACATGCAAGACCGGTGCTGGTCTCCATCTTGCCTTCAACGGTGATGCTCTGGCGGAACTCGCGGCAATAAAGACCGTCCGCCGAAGTGCCGTCTCGGACGGGGGTCACTGAACCGGAGTTACCGCTGTCTGGATTGTTCCACGTGATTTTTTGGCCGATTGGTGCGCTCTGAGCTTTGCGCGCTGCCTGATCGGTTTTCATGCGATCGACATCATCAAGTGAGCGACCGATTTCGCTGCCGGCAAGGGCGCCCAGTAATACGCCCAGGCCGGTCGTGGCAAGTTGACCTTTGCCGCTACCGAACTGCGAGCCGAGTAATCCACCAAGCGCCGCGCCGGCGATTGTTGATATGGTCTCTTTCTGCCCCCGCTGCTCGCAACCGCTCGTCAAAAACGCTACGATTAACACACTGAAAAGAATAAGGTGCATCCGTTTACGTGGCGTTACCTCTACATCAGCGGTACAAAGTTTATCATCCATTTGAAATCTCCTTAACCAGGGGATGAGATGCCATGACCTTGGTTCCGCTGGATTTTTGCCGATCCAAGACCTTCATTTGCAAATTTCGCGCCGGCGAAAATGTCGCGAACTTCATGATGCAGGATAGTCCAGTATTTGATTCCCAAGATAATCGTGCACGCAGGAAATCATGCCAAATCCGCTTGTGGGTAGCTTTGATATATATCAACGATCCATAAGATATAGGCGACTAGAGTTTATTGGAGCGCGGGATTTTAAGCGTCCATGGAGCGCGTGGGATTTAAAGGCGGTGTCATGAGCGAGCAGCAAAGCGGTGGAAGGCATAACCTTTTCGCATGGCTGATTGCGGGGCTTGTCGCGTACCTAATCATATCGATGTTTACCGGACCACAGCCCGCCGGCACGCTATCCTATACCGATTTCAAAACGATGGTTGCCGAAGGAAAAGTCGATAGCGTTATTTTCAGAGGGCAACGGATTGAGGTGCGGTTAACTGGCGAAATGCTTGGCCCCGGTGGTCGCAGTTCCGGTGGATTCACGACCTACCTGCCGCCCATAAACGACCCGGCGCTGCTTGATGCGCTGCAGTCCCAAGGCGTCAAGATACAGTCGATTGACCCCAAAGATGGCGCCGGTGCATTTTTTACGTCAGTGCTGCCGTGGCTGTTGATTCTTGGATTGTGGTTCTTTTTATGGCGGCGTATGTCGGGGATGCTGGCCGGTGGTTTCGGTCGCGGCGGTGCAGGGGATTTCCTTAAAGGCCGTATGCAGGACGTCAAAAAAGTCGACGGTCCTAAGGTCCGCTTCGCAGATGTGGCCGGCCAGGAAAATGCCAAACGCGAAGTCGCTGAGTTGTTGGAGTTCCTTCGCGATCCGGATCGTTATAGACGCCTTGGCGCCGAAGTGCCGCACGGCATTTTGCTGCAAGGTCCACCGGGCACTGGTAAAACCATGTTGGCACGCGCGCTTGCCGGCGAGGCCGGGGTGCCGTTCTTTCATATTTCTGCGTCCGAATTCATCGAAATGTTCGTCGGCGTCGGTGCATCCAGGGTGCGCAACCTGTTTGACGAGGCGAAAAAAAACCAGCCGAGTATTATCTTTATTGATGAACTTGATAGCGTTGGACGGGTGCGTGGCGCCGGCATTGGCGGTGGCCACGACGAAAGGGAACAGACGCTTAATCAGATACTGGCTGAAATGGACGGCTTCGAAGGGCGCGAGGCAGTTGTGGTGCTTGCCGCCACCAACCGGCCCGATGTGTTGGACCCCGCCCTGTTGCGCCCAGGCCGCTTCGACCGCCATGTGACGCTGGACCTGCCCGACCTGGACGGACGGCTCCAGATATTGCGCGTTCACGTCCGAAATGTGCCGCTTTCGGAGGATGTCGATCTCGCAAAGGTTGCCGCTGCAACCCCCGGATTTTCCGGCGCCGACCTTAAGAATCTCGTCAATGAAGCGGCAATGGCCGCAGCACGGGAAAACCTTACGGAAGTAAAGCCCAGCCATTTTGACGAGATGCGTGATCGCATCATCATGGGTGCGGTGCGCACGCTGGCAATCCATGAAGACGAGCGGCATCGTCTTGCGGTACATGAATCTGGACACACAGCGGTTGCGTATTTTCTGCCGGGCACGGACCCGCTGCACAAGGTCACGATCATTCCACGGGGTAGGTCGCTGGGCGGCACGCACCAACTGCCTGAGATCGAACGGCATACATTGCCGGAAGAGTACCTCAAAGATCGACTTGCGGTAATCTTAGCGGGGCGGGCAGCGGAAAAGGTATTTTTAAATTCGGTCAGTTCGGGCGCCGACGAAGATATTCGGATGGCGACACAGATTGCACGCTCAATGGTTGGGCGTTGGGGCATGTCTGAAGATGTTGGTCCGGTCGATGTCCGCGAGAGTGATGAACATCCCTTCCTAGGTCGCGAGTTCGCACAACCTAGGAGCTTTTCCGAAGCGACGGCAGCCGCAGCCGATATCGCCGTTCGAAAGTATTTGGTCGATGCGCAATCACATGCCGAAAAGGTACTTAAGGCAAACAAGCCCCGGGTCGAACGGTTGATAGCGACACTTGAAGAAAACGAGACCCTAGGACGTGATGAGATTGCTGTATGTCTTGGGCCAAAAGAGGTTGTTGGCGGTGTTAAAAAAGATTCTATGAAGTTGCCGCCGACGGTCGAAAAAGGCGATTGATGCCAAATTAGATCGTTGGTGATGCTGGAAAAAATTCTATGGGGCCGCACTTATCTGCCGAAGAAAATTGATGTCTATACTACGGGTTCGTTTATTCAATATCCATTGTGACGTGACTTCTAATAACAATTGTATTTACGGCGTTGCCGCGAAAGCGCTTGACGGCGCGCGCCAAGCGCGGATAACGGAAATCAAGGCATTCGGTCACACCGTCGATCAAAATGGCCCGCCGCCGTATCAGCGAACGACGAGGTCGTTCTTTACGTTTGTGACACCTTCGGTGCTGCGCGCGATTTGGCCGGCACGCACCTTGGTTGCGCTATTGTCGACAAATCCACTCAATTGGACGACGTTCTTAAATGTCGTCACATCGATTTGCATCGATTTCAGGGCCGGTTCGTTCAGCAGTGCAGCTTTGACCTTGGTCGTAATGGTCGAGTCATCGATGTACTCACCGGCGGTTTCCCGTCCTGATGTTGCCTCGCAGGCGGCGACGGTGAACAACAGGGCAATTACCGCTATCACACTTCTCACTTTTGAAAATTGTCGCATAATGGAAACCTCCGTTTTGATGTTTGCGTGTCCGCCGATCAGTTGAGCGGCATGGTTTATCCAGTCCGCAGGGTTATAGCGGGCCGCATTAGAAAGTGATTGTCTTGGTGCCGTTGGCGTTTAACGCCGTGTTTGAAGCGACCTGACGCATGCCACTTTATTTGACCTAGCCGCATTGTTTTTCAAATTCTCACAAAATCTCGTCATAGTGGCCCATTTTCGGTGCTTCGGGGAGACCGTAGCAGAACCGTGTACGCAAAATCGTTGCGGCGTCCGGTCGGGATATCCGGGCACGTGCTACTTTCGGCATTAGCATGTCACTCGGCCCTGCCGCGAGCCGGATGTTCATTGTATGGCGTCCCAAGCCGACGTCGCGCTCGGCAACCACGATCATTTTTTTGTTACAGCACGTCGGAAGCGCGGATGGCGCGTTCTGCCGCTCGAACCCGCAGACACTGCATCTTTGAAATATCAAGGTCATGTCCATCTCCAGTCAGGCCAATATCTGTCTGCTTCTGCGCAAGTGAAGCGTGCGTGCTCTTCTGCGGCACCGGTCTCGGTCACCACCGCGCTTCATAACCCCTTTGAATCGTCCCAGCGCCATTCCTGACCGGCGTATGCGGAGCGGACGGGGATGTCCGCCTGTGCGTCCGCTTGCGCAAAATTCGTATCCGCCGGGCACGTACGCATCATCAGCGGGCGGCTTACGCCGGGGATGCACGACAGTCTTGTCGTGCACTCGGTCACGGGCAGTTTCGCTTCGGGTGGCAGGCTCTTGAGGCAACTTTCACGCATCGTCTGGTTGTCCGCATGATTAAGGACCTCGTGGATCGCTTGTTCCGTCGACTGGTGGTTCTGAACCGGTGACGTGGTGTTTGCATTCTGGGCCAAGCTCGGTGCGCCGATTCCTTGAACGCCCGAAGCCGGCGGCG
>TARA_R110002050_G_scaffold52190_1_pt1 | contig 18641 bp, 18 predicted proteins | sample TARA_R110002050 | Tara Oceans TARA_R110002050 (sample SAMEA4396988) | marine metagenome | biome: Polar Biome; feature: [DCM] deep chlorophyll maximum layer (ENVO:01000326); material: water (ENVO:00002006), including particulate matter (ENVO:01000060) such as... | depth 25 m
TGTTTCCATAAAATCTGCTCATAGGCCAAAGAATCAGAAAGATTCTTCAGCGCCCAAATTTTATAACTCATCGCATCTAAATCGAAGGGGAAATCGGCTAGGGAGCTATCGCAATAGGAATTTAAAGTTTCATAATCGACCTGAGTCAAGCTGTCCTTTCCAAGTAATTCTCTAATACTAGACTTATATTTAGAATGAGAATAGGGACTATACGCGCTTTCATAAATGTAACCGTAGTAAATATGCCTTAGCTCTTCTAAACTTAAGCTAGAATCGGCATCATTAAAGCGTGCATTTAAATTGGGATAATAAAAATCACCTTGCTCATCAGCTACCGCTTTTTCTATGGCCTTATAATCTGGTGCGGTGAAATCCCAAGACTGGCCTAATAAAGCATTGGAAACAACTAAAAAAACAAAGGTGGCGAAGATTTTCAAGTTCGGCATTTTTTAAATTTTGAGGGAATTTAAAAAATTTATTTCACTAGGGCAGCCCCATGTACTTATGGCTCTGTATACTAATCTGCCATTGCGGGTTGGCCATTACATAGTCGGCTATTTTGGGCATCATTTGCTCCCTCTTACTCCACTCGGGTTGTAAAAATAACTTGCATTTATCGCCCACCTTAGCGGCGTGTTCTTCTGCCCACTTAAAATCGTGGTTATTGAAAATAATCACTTTTAGCTCATCTGCATGAGGGTAAAACTCGGCCAAGGGAGCTTTCGTCTTTTTAGGACTTAAACAAATCCAGTCCCATCTACCACTGAGTGGATAAGCGCCAGAAGTTTCAATATGAATAATTTTTCCCGCCTCGGTCAGTTTCGTGGTTAAAGGTTCCATATTCCAGGTAAGTGGCTCACCACCAGTAACAACCACTGTATTACTATAAGGCATGCTGTGCTCTACAATCGCATCTACGGCAGTGGGAGGATGCAAATTGGCATTCCAGCTTTCCTTAACGTCGCACCAATGGCAGCCAACATCACAGCCGCCAATGCGAATAAAATAAGCCGCTTTTCCCATATGAAAGCCCTCTCCTTGAATGGTATAAAACTCCTCCATTAAAGGCAACATTTGCCCTTTATCCACTAACAACTGTGTCTTTTCATCCATTTTGCAAAAGTAAGCTTAGTATTTTACCGCTCGCAGGCAGATGCGAAAAAATAAGAATCACTTTTAAAATTTGAACGAGTATTTAAACCATAATTCTTCTCCGCATCCTGCATTATTTATATTTGTGAAAACATTTAGCAATGCCCGCACACGAAATCGACTATCGCCTGATTGGCGAAGAAATGCAAGCCGTTGAAATAGAGCTTGATCCCTTAGAAACCACTATTGCCGAGCCGGGCAGTTTTATGATGATGGAAAGTGGCATTCGCATGGAAACCCTTTTGGGAGATGGCAGTCGCGAAAACGAAAGCTTTTTCGGAAAGGTGTGGAATGCCGGAAAGCGGGCCCTTACGGGAGAAGGTTTATTTATGACTGCTTTCTCTAACGAAGATACCGTGAAACGTAAAGTTTATTTCGCTTCGCCTTATCCCGGAAAAATAATACCGGTAGACCTTAAAGCCATTGGCGGAAAAATAATTTGCCAAAAAGATGCTTTTTTATGCGCGGCTAAAGGAGTTAGTGTTAGCATTGAATTCAAAAAGCGCATTGGCGTTGGCCTTTTTGGAGGCGAAGGCTTTATCATGCAAAAATTAGAAGGCGACGGACTGGCCTTTTTACATGCCGGTGGTAGCATTATTGAAAAAGACTTACGCAGCGGTGAAGAACTTAAAGTAGATACCGGCTGCCTAGTGGGTTTTGAACCGAATGTAGATTACGATATTCAGTTTGTGGGTGGTTTACGCAATACTATTTTTGGCGGTGAAGGAGTTTTCTTTGCACGCTTACGCGGACCAGGTAAGGTGTTTATTCAATCTCTTCCATTCAGTCGCTTGGCCGATAGGGTCATTTCCTCTGCACCCAAAATGAATGGCAAGAGCAAAGGCGAAGGCAGTATTTTAGGGGGAATTGGTAATCTTTTTGACGGTGATAATTCATGAGAAAAGTACTACTGAGCTTATTGCTCATCTGTGGCTTACAAGGTCTAAAGGCGCAAAGTGATGCCGATTTTGAAAAAGTAGCCCAAGACTTGTTAGTCTTACTAACCGATACAAGCGAGTTACCCCGTTTAGAGTATATCCGTATTAAAACCTACCGTGAAATGGTAGATCAGCAAAACTGGACTTACAGCGAAAAGGAAGAATACAAATACGATATCGAAGCCAAATATGGTTTAGAATATGAACTCTTTCACAAGAAACTGGGACTTTTAGTTGAGCGATATTATTTAGAAGCACACGATGGTGCAGAGGCCGAGTATCTGTCCTCTTCTTATCAGGCGAAAGCCAATTTCAAAAATACCTATCAAGCCGAAATGCGCTTTTTGTACTCCTATAAGGGTATGCAAAGTACGGTAAGCTTACACTACGAACTTTTTTATAATGGTCGAGGATTGGGCTTTTTTGGCCCACCAATTATGGAAGAGTTTTAAGAGTTACGCTTTTGTAGCATGGGCACAAAGCGAAAATCTCCGTGATCTTCTACCGAAAAGTCATCTTCGCTATTGCGTGTAATCACTTTCATGCGTTGCTCTTTATCGCCTACGGGAATAACTAATCGCGCCCCAACTTTAAGCTGGGCCAATAGCGGTTTAGGAATATAAGGAGCGCCTGCGGTAACGATTATTCCGTCAAAAGGAGCATATTGCGGCCAACCGATGTAGCCATCACCAAAAACTTGGTTCAGCTTATAATCCATTTTACTAAGCATCATTTTACTAAAATCGAAAAGCTCCTTTTGCCTTTCAATAGAGTAAACCTTTATACCCATGGCTACTAAAACTGCCGCTTGATAGCCCGAACCCGTGCCTACCTCTAAAACTTTATCGCCTTCTTTTAAACCCAGTTTTTCACTTTGAAAAGCTACCGTATAAGGATGAGAAATGGTTTGATCGGCCCCGATTGGAAAAGCCCGATCTTGATAAGCAAAGTCTTCAAAACCACTATCTAAAAACAAATGACGAGGCACGGTACCAATCGCTTTTAAGACCAAGCGATCGCGAATACCTTTTTCAATAAGCAACTTAACGAGCTTGTTGCGCATTCCTCTATGGCGGGGCAAATCATTCACTTGGCGAAATTGCTAATATTTGCTCGATTCCTCACCAGAAGTTTTAAAGAAAATAAACAGTTTTTTGTGAACACTTATTAATTAAAAACCACGCCTCTCCCCGCTTGATATAGTATTTTTACAGCACAAAATTTCAGCATGTTAAAAATCGGCGTTTTAGGAGCAGGGCATTTAGGTAAAATTCACCTGCGTTGCATCCTCAATCTAGAGTCTCATTATCAATTAGTAGGTTTTTTCGACCCGCGCGAAGAGGTCGCTGCAGAAATAGCGAAAGAGTTAAATATTACCGCTTTTACTTCCGTAGAAGCCTTAATTGATGCAGTTGATGTGGTAGATATTGTAACGCCTACCTTAAATCACTTTGAGTTGGCCGTTTTAGCCGCCAGAAAAGTAAAGCACTTTTTTATTGAAAAGCCAATAACCGAAACACCTGAACAAGCGAAAAAGCTAATAAAACTTTGCGAAGAAGCGGGTGTTAAGGCACAAGTAGGCCACGTAGAGCGCTTCAATCCCGCTTACCTTGCAGTGAAAGACTCCATCAACAATCCCTTGTTTATAGAAACGCATCGTCTTGCCGAATTTAATCCGCGTGGAACAGACGTTCCAGTGGTTTTAGATTTAATGATTCACGATATCGACATTGTTTTGGGAACGGTAAAGTCGCCCGTAAAAAAAATCCATGCCAGTGGCGTTGCCGTTTTAAGCAATAGTCCAGATATAGCCAATGCACGCATTGAGTTCGATAATGGAGCAGTGGCAAACTTAACCGCTAGTCGAATTTCGCTAAAAAACATGCGTAAAACTCGCATCTTTCAAAGGGATGCCTATATCAGTATCGACTTCCTCACTAAAGAAAGCGAAGTGATTCGCATGAAAAAGGATGTAGATGAGTCCGACCCCTACGCCATGATTATGGAATTGAACGACGGCGAAAAGCGTCAAATCTATTTCGAAAAGCCGGAAAGTAAAGCCAGCAATGCCATTCAAGAAGAATTGCGTTCTTTTGCCGACGCAATCAATAAAAAGGTAGATGTGAGCGTTAGTTTAGAAGACGGTTACAAAGCCCTGCAGGTAGCACATGAAATCTTGCAAAAAATCGATTTGAACCACAACCAAATTACCTAAAAAGGTAGATGTTTAAAAGACTATTCACTTTAGCTTCTCTGGGAGCTTTATTTGCTATTTCTGCTTGCGATCAAGATGAGGCAAAAAAGCCTACTTACTTGCAAATAGATGCTATTCATCTTGAAACCGATTTCACCGAAGAAGGTAGTGCGCACCAAGCTATCACTACGGTTTACGTTTATGCCAACCAAGAGCCCGTAGGAGCGTATGAAATGCCTGCAACCATTCCCGTTATTTTAAATGAAGGCGTAAACGAACTGATACTTTATGCTGGGATTAACACAAATGGTATTGCTTCCTTTCGCTCAATTAATGATGCCTTCACTCCTATTTATACTGATGTAGTAAACCCTAATTCTCCTGGGAAATTAGATACCATTGTATTAACAGACGAGCAGTTAACCGTTACTTATCGTGACAATTTTAATCTGGTAGTGGTTGAAGACTTCGACGATCCAGGTTTAAATTTCGAGAGTACATTATTTAGTGATACCGGTATCTTTAAAACTGATGATCCAGATAGCATTTTTACTTTTACTCCTTATGGCAGTACTACGCCAGAGCCCAATAGCAACTCGGGGCTTATAATTTTAGACGACGATAATCCCTTTGTAGAGCTCTCCTCTGTTGTAGCCTATAACTTAACGCGCGGTGCGCAAAATATTTATTTAGAAGTTAGCTATAAAACCAATATCAATGTTGGCTTTGGGCTGATCGCCGATTTCCCTACAGGAGATGCGCAAGATGTAACCACAGTGGTTTACCCGAAAGAAGAATGGAGTAAAATTTATATAAACCTCATTACCGAATTTCAAGCTTTTCCGGGAGCTAGCGGCTATAAAGTATTGATAACGGCAAGAAAGCCTTCCGATGTTTCCGAAGCCAGAATTTATTTGGATAATATCAAACTGATTTACGAATAGATGAAGAACCAACGTTTACAAGTCTTTAAGTATCAGTTTTGGGATGTAATCGCCGCAGTTTTATCCTATACTACTCTTTTTGTCTTCCGTAAATTAGTGGTAGAATCGGAAATGTTTGGACTAACAAATTTAGAGTTCACGCCAAATTACTATATCGGCTTAGTTACGATTCCTTTCTTCTGGCTAATGGTTTATATCATTACTGACTTTTATCGAGATATTTACCGCCGATCACGCCTGAAAGATCTTTTCTACACTTTTAACACCAGCTTTTTAGGAAGCATATTTATCTTTTTCGCTTTAATTCTCGACGATAGTGTTTCTAACTATACCGATTACTACCGCGGCTTTTTGGTTTATTTTGGAGCTCACTTTTTTATCACTGCCCTTTTCCGATCTCTAATTAGCACACGCACGGCCTACCGCACACGCAGCGGAAAAATTGCTTTTAACACCTTAATGATTGGAAGCAATGCCAAGGCGGCGGATCTTTATGCTAGATTAGAATCACGTAGTAACCGTAAAACAGGACATAATTTCGTGGGTTTTGCCAGCGTGGATAATAATATTCGCTTTCTGCTAGAGAAAAACCTCGAGCATCTCGGCAATCACCTCGAGTTACCCGAAATTATTGCGCAATACGAAGTTGAAGAAGTAATTATAGCAATCGAATCTTCCGAACACCATCGTTTAGAGGAAATTGTAAATAACCTCGAGGATACTTCGGTGAAAATCAAAATGATCCCCGATACCTACGATATTATCTCGGGAAAGGTGCGTATGGAATCTATGCGCTCTATTCCCTTGGTTGAGATAAACCATCAATTAATGCCAGGTTGGCAAATGGTACTGAAGCGCCTCTTTGATATTTTCGCCTCCATTCTAGTGTTTATAATACTTTCGCCAATTCTAATTACGGTAATGCTTATTACCAAGTTTAGCGATAAGGGACCAATCTTTTTTGTGCAAAATCGCGTGGGAATTCACGGGCGGCAATTTAAGATGTTCAAATTTCGTTCGATGGTAGTAAATGCCGAAGAAAACGGACCGCAATTAAGCAGTGAAAACGACGATAGAATTACCCCTTGGGGTAGAATTATGCGGAAATATCGTTTAGATGAGCTTCCCCAATTCTTTAATGTTTTAAAAGGGGACATGTCTATTGTTGGTCCTCGTCCAGAGCGTAAGTATTATATGGAGATGATCAGTAAGCAGGCGCCACATTATCGCCATTTGCAAAAGGTAAAACCAGGTATCACCTCTTGGGGAATGGTAAAGTTTGGTTATGCCGAAAATGTAGAAGAAATGGTAGAAAGGCTAAAATTTGATGTGATTTATATCGAAAACATGAGTCTATTAAACGATATCAAAATCTTAATATACACCGTAATAATAGTTTTACAAGGCCGAGGTAAATAGCTATGGATCAATACGATTTAGATGCTTTTCGTGCAAAAGCTCTGCAGCAAAAAGGCGAAACCAAAAAGATCTTTAAAGATTTAAAACGCCTCAAACCTAAAGACCTTGATCGGGAATTCCATCAAGCGCATGATGAGGCGTTTCAAAAGATAGATTGCTTGAAGTGCGCCAATTGCTGTAAAACCACCGGCCCCCTTTTCACCCCCAGTGACATCACTCGTTTAGCCAAACATTTTCGTTTAAAGCCTGCGCAGTTCAGCGACCAATACTTACGCTTAGATGAGGATGGTGATATGGTTTTAAAAAGTGTACCCTGTCCCTTTCTTGGCGCAGATAACTATTGCAGCGTATATGATATCCGTCCTAAAGCCTGCCGCGAATATCCCCATACAGACCGTTTCAAAATGCATCAAATCTTAGCTTTGACTGAAAAAAATGCCAGTCTCTGTCCCGCCGTTTTTGAAATCAGTAGAGCGCTTAGCTCTAAAAAATCGTAATAAATTGGCTGAAAATTTCAGTCTAGCTATCTTCGGGCACCAATCAAAGAAAAATGCCTAATACTTTAGATGCACTGCGCTTAAATTTTAGCCCAGACTCTCTGTTTTTGTTAAATGTCTGTCTCGGGATAATCATGTTCGGAATTGCCTTAGACATTGATACTGATGACTTCAAAATATTAATTAAAAACCCTAAAGCTGCTTTAGTTGGACTTTTATCGCAGTTTCTTGTACTTCCTTTCCTCACCTACCTACTCATTTTCGTTTGGCAACCCCAGGCCAGTATCGCAATGGGAATGATATTAGTAGCCGCCTGCCCAGGGGGTAATATCTCAAATTTTATGAGCCATCTAAGTAAGTCAAATACTGCCCTGTCTGTAGGCCTAACCACTTTGGCCACTTTCGCAAGTTTAATCATGACACCGCTCAACTTTAAACTATACGCATCACTTTATCCGCCAACGATGGCGCTCCTTACCGATATTAATCTAGATGAGTGGGCGGTGATTAAAACTATATTTACCATTGTGCTCTTTCCTCTTTTAGCAGGCTTAGCCTACCGTAAATGGCAAGAAAGGTCAGCGAAGAAAATTAGTCCCATTTTTAGGCTAGCCAGTATTTTAATCTTTATCGCATTTGTGGTAATCGCTTTTAGTAAAAACTACGATCTATTTTTAGAATACATTCACGCAGTGGCTCTTTTAGTGCTTGTTCATAATGCCATTGCCCTTGCTTCGGGTTATGGTTTAGGACAAATTTTTGCTTTAAGCAGAAGGGATAAACGGACAATTTCGATAGAAACGGGAATTCAGAACTCAGGATTAGGTCTGGTAATCATATTTGCTTTTTTCGAAGGACTGGGAGGCATGGCCTTACTCACTGCCTGGTGGGGAATCTGGCATATTATTGCCGGTTTAAGCTTGGCCTTTATTTGGTCCAAGCGCAAGAGCCTTGCTTAATGTTTCCGAGCGTTTAACTTTTCCATTACTGGTGTAGATAAAGCTTCCCGTGTAAAGTATTTCTTTCGGTCTTTCCAAACGAGCTAAGTTGGCCAGTGAAGCAGTTAAATAGCTTTCAGCTAATGGCTTTTCTGATTCTATAATTAGCAGTAACTCTTGTCCTAAACTAGGATCTTCACGACCGGCTAAAATAAAGTTCTCCTTTAAATCAATTCTCTGTTCTAACTCCTCTGGATAAAGCTTGAGGCCTCCGCTTAAAACCACATTATCCAGACGCCCTTTCCAGAGAAATTGGTCCTTACCAATTAATTTCACAAGGTCTTTGGTTTGCAAATTTTCTACTCCTATAGCAGGCGCGCTTATCGCAAGACAAGCATCTGAATTCAATTTGATGCTTACACCAGGTAATAATTTGAAAGCAGGAGAAAGCACAGGACTTATCTGCCGAAGAGCGATATGGGAAATCGTCTCAGTCATACCGTAGCTATGCCATACCTGGGCTTTTTGCTCCTTAATTTTAAGGATTAACTGAGGGGAAAGCGGTCCGCCGCCAGCAATTAGTTTACCTGCTTTAGAAAGAAAAGGCAGAGAATGAGAAATTTGCAGTGGCACCATAGCGCTAAGCGCAAATTTAAGCTTGGAATCGAGCTTCTCAAATGGGCTGCTGCTTGGCTCCACAATGGTTAAATCTAAATAGGCTACAGCGGCACGTACGAACATCATAATACCACCAATTTTATCGACAGGTAAACATAGCAGTGCAGGGTCTCCTTCTTTTATTTTTAAAAACTTTAAGGTAGCCAAGGCTGAGTTTCGCATGTGTTCCTTTTGAAGAGAGATACTTTTCGGCTTCCCTGTACTGCCAGAGGTATGTACCAAAAACTCAGGATCATCAGAAAACCATTGCTCCTTTAAGCGAGTGATATCCTTTAAATATTGATTTGAATTAATATTTTCAATATTGATTTTCAATTACTTAGAATATTATTTGATTTTTTTCGCATGAACTCCCAACCTTTTAAACAGCGCAGCCGTCTTTAGAGTATAGTTCCTTATAGATTGGTTATTACTAACCAAAGTACCCTGTTTAGTTAGAAAGCGTCGTTTCCCTGCGGCGCTTTTCTTTTTTCCCTAATTCTTATCGAAGTCCTTTAAATCCCAAACTCCATTTGGATTATAAGCAATAGTGCCGCGTATCGTTTCTAGTGGGCTATTAAAGTTATTGGTGTAGAGGCTTCCTGTGCCTAAGCCAGAGGCCAAATGCCCATATAAATTATAGTTCCACTGCGATATTGCGCTAAGGCCTAAATTGCTTTCTAGAGCGCTGGTTACCCACCAACCAATACCACGCTCCTCAGCAAAATCTATCCATTTCTCCGAGTCCTTAAAGCCACCTAAAAAACTAGGTTTCAGAATGATAAAGCGTGGTTTTATATCGTCGAGTAATTTCAGTTTTTCCTCCTCTTTAAAAACTCCAATAAGTTCTTCGTCTAAAGCAATGGGCATCGGTGAATTTTGACATAGATAAGCCATGTCCTTAATTTGTCCCGCCTTAATAGGTTGCTCTATCGAGTGAATTCGTAGTTGATCTAGTTGATCTAAAATACCCAAAGCTTCTTTTGGATTGAAAGCCCCATTGGCATCTACGCGTAATTGTAATTCAGCTGGACTGTATTCTTTGCGAATGTCTTTTAAAACTTGTAACTCCTGCTCTAGACCAATAGCGCCGATTTTCATTTTAAGGACCAAAAAGCCAGCCTCAATTTTTGAGCGAATCTGACTTTTCATAAAATCTAAATCACCCATCCAAACTAATCCATTTATAGATTGGCGTTCATAGCCATCGGTGAAATCGCTGGGGAAAAGTATGTGGTTTTCCGAACGCATATCTAAGCGAGCCATCTCTAAGCCTGCCTTAATACTGGGCCATTCGTTTAAAGAATCTTCCCATTTAGTGTCAGGATTTTCCTCTAGATTGCGACAAAGTTCACTTAACTTTACTTCATAATCGGGTCTATCATCCGCACTTAGTCCGCGTAGAATTCCACATTCTCCAATACCTTTTTTATCATCACGCTCTAAAAAGATAAAGTAAGAGTCTTTCGTATTAAGCACCCCTCTGCTAGTACCCGCCGGGTTTTTAAAGTTAAGCGTGTATTTTTTCCAATAAGCAATCATATAATTTTCCCTACTCCATAAGTAATTGCAAAAAACAAGGTAGTAAGAGCCATTTGCTTTAATAGAGGCTCAAAATCCTTTGCCTCATTGGCTTTACGCACTTTAAGTAAGTTTATAATTAAAAGGGGGATGCTTAAAAAATAAAGGTTTTGCCATAATGAACCTGGGTTTAAACGGTTATACACAAAAGCAAAATCAAAGGCTAAAATAAGCAATAGGGCGTGATAGATTTTTGCTTTCGCCAAACCCAACTTTAAGGCTAAAGTGTTTTTACCCGCCTTTTTATCGCTTTTGAGATCACGCATATTATTAAGGTTTAAAACTGCCATGGCTAAAAAACCCACCGCGCTTGCTGGCAGTAGCACCTGAAAATTCCAAACTAAGGTCTGTAAGAAATAGCTTCCCCCTACTCCTACCCAGCCAAAAAACACCAAAACAGATAGATCTCCAAAGCCGCTATAGCCATAAGCTTTTTTACCAACAGTGTATTTAATGGCGGCCAATATTGCCAAGAGTCCTAAGGCCGTAAAAAAGTAGGCGATTAATATACTACCATTTCTACTGGCCCAAAAGCTTAATGCAGTACCCGAAATAAAAGATAAAAGCGCAAAGATTAGCACTGCTTTCTTCATCGAAGAGGCCGAAATTAAACCGCTAGCAATAGCGCGCTGCTCTCCTACTCTATTGTCATCTGTGCCTTTTACCCCATCGCCATAATCGTTGGCATAATTCGAAAGAACCTGATAAAACAAAGTAGTAAGTAAAGCGAGAAAAAAAGTTAGGCCGTCAAAATGACCGCGGGCAGCAGCGAGTGCTGTGCCTAAAACAATGCTGGCGAATGCCAATGGCAAAGTGCGTAAACGAGCGGCTTTAACCCAAACTCTTAAATCGGTCATTCAATTAATTTGCTGCAAATATAAGTCAAGACTTACATCCACTTTAGCTTACTTGACTCTATACAGAATAGTAAATAATTATAAAGCTCATGCGCCTCATTATAAGGTAAATGAGAAATATTCTCTCCTCCCGCCGCCGTATATAGTTGCAAACTAGCTATTGCTCTTCTCTTTTGAAAAATACTCTGCTTTAAGCTGATATTCTGCAATTTATAATTGGGAATTAGCAAGGTAGTAGGGAAAACCCAACCGCGCTTAATTAAAGTAAAATCGGGATTAACTTTTACCTTATAAGACAAAAAATAGCGATAACTAAAAAACAACACCAATGCTAAATAGCATAGAATCAGAGGGTAAATCCAAAGAATCTCTATCAGAAAAAAGTTAAAGACTAGCGCCAGAAGGCTGGGAATCAAGCCAAGCCAAACTGCCAATTGGATAAAAAGGAGATTATTAATTTGGAAGGATTGATAAGCCATCTTCTTTCGATCGGGATATTGCCGATTTAAAACTTTAATTAAGCTTCTTGCCTGGATACCAGGTATGGATATTAACTTCCGATCGTTAATTGCCTCTGTTCCGGCCTGCTTAATTCTTAAAGTATAATAGCCGATTAAAGCCCGTAATGGGTTGGACTCCCATTTGAAATACTGAATCTTGCCGAAAGGCACATTAAAGGTATTTTTGGATATTAAACCACTACTCATGCGCATGCCATCCTCTCCCAGAAAAAACTTAAACTGAAAGTGGGTTAAAGCCGTTCCTACCAAAGAAGCTAAAACCGAAATAATTAAAAAAACTAGGATTGCGAAAGGCAATAATATAATCCACTGAGTCAGGAAGCTCTGTGCCGTTTCTTCTAAATAGGATTCAAAAGGTTTTAAAAGGAAATCTTCAAACTGCCAAACGTAGCCGTTAACTATGGCAAAAAGAAAAAGGCCCGAACGAAAATGGTTCTGAGTTAAACCCACGAGGAGTAAATCCTTAATGCTAAGCTCAAGGATGGGCTTCGAATCAATTTTCAGATTGTCAAAAGAATCGCCGGCTGATGGATCAACCCTTGCTTCATCAAGATCTTGGGCCGCATCTTCCTCCTTTAATTCATACTTGCGCTCCATTAAGTACTCGCGTAATTGTTGCGCGTGCTTCTTACTTAGAGCCGGAATTTGAATTTCATTTTGAATACTACCCGCTGTATCTATTTTAAGTCCTACTACCCCCAAAATTCTTTGTACAATATTCTGGTGGGTATTTACGGTTTGGATGCGCGCGAATGGGACATTGATTTTTTCCTGACTTAAAACACCCTTCTCAATCACGAAGTTATCGCCTTTAATATAAAAGGTGAATTTGAGGTATTGCAAATAACTAATCACCAAGAAGACAGCCGATAAAATATAGGCCCATTCTTCTAAACCCAGACTAAGTATTCTGAACTTGGTACCCAGATTAACGAATACCACCGCTAGAAAAAAGTTGAAGGCTTTTCGCAGATTGCTAAAAAATATCACCGCTACTCCTAATATAGATTGGCGTTGCGGCTTAATAAGCTCCAAATTATTCATGGGCGCTGCTCAGCTTGGTAATGTGGTCACGCAATTTAATCGCTCTTTCTTTACTTAATCCTTTTACGCTTAAATCGCTGGTATTTCCGCCCGCTGTAAAAACTTTTACAGAGGCAATATCGAAGAGTCGCCCGAGTAATCCCTGATTATACTCACAATGCTGAATGCGATTAAAAGGGACAGTGGTTTGGCGAAAAAATAATAGCCCCGTTTTATAGGAAACATCGTGATCGCGTAATAAGTATCCTTTCACTTTAAAGGCTAAAGGCTCATAAATTAATACAAAAAGCATAAGGGTCAAGATAGGATATAACCAATAACCAAAATAAAGCTGAGCAAATAGGCTAAATAGAGCACCTACGCCAGAAGCAAAAAGAAGGAACAAAATTCTACTACTAATGCGCATGTAAAGATAGTCTTCCCGCAAGGGCTCAAAATCCTCCTGTTCTAGCACGGGGATCTGGTCAATATCGATTTTCAAGTTTTCAAAAATCATTTCAGTTTGTTTTAAGATATTGAAAGTAGTCTTTTAATACTTGCGGACTAGCCACCGAGGGAGTTTGAATTTCTAGAATGGCAGTTGATTTCTGAGCAAATAATTTCTTCAATGCTGCGTCAAGGGCATCTTCAGAAGATATAACAGAGTGGTTAATATTATAAGTCTCTGCTATTCCTGCTAGATTTAAATTATGTTGCGTTTCCTGAAATCGCTCAAAATCGGTGTTATTTTCTGGTCCTTTTATGATACGGAAAATATTTCCTCCCCCATTGTTTAAAATGATGATTTTAAAGTTATCGGGTAAGCTATCGTTCCAAAAAGCCCCACTGTCGTAGAGGTAAGCAATATCGCCCGTAACCAGGCAAACCGTTTTATCGCTATTTAAAGCATGACCCATCGCAGTAGCAGTAGAGCCGTCTATTCCACTGGTTCCTCTATTTGCGTAATGCAATATATACGGCCTCTGATTAAAGAGTTGGGCGTAACGAATGCTGGCACTATTGGCACAATGGAAAAGGCTATTTTCGGGCAAGAGTTGCAAAATGTGGCCGAATACTTTAAAATCGCTGTAAGGTGCCTTTTGCCAATACTTTTGATGAAGTTTAAATTTTAGAGTATCCCAATTTAATATTTCCTTGGTCCAGCTTAAATCGCCACTATAATCAATTGCATTTAAACCTTTAAAAAACTCTAAAGGCCTAGTTTTTAAATTAAGGCTAAGCGCTTGGAAGGTGTCGATTAGGGAATCGCTTTCGCTGAGATGCCAATGGGCTTTTGGCTTAAAATCTTTCAAATAAGATTTCAACATTTTACTTACAATTTCACCGCCGAAACTGATGACCAAATCGGCCTGTAAAAATTGCTTTTGCTCCTCGTCAATGGTATTAATCAACCTATCGATGCTGTGTACGCCGCTTATATCATTTAGATTACTTAAGGTTTCGGTAAACAGTAAATGTCCTGGCTTGGCCAAAAGATTTTTTAAAGTTTCTTTTAAAGCCCCATCCGCGGAAGCCTGCCCTGCAATTATTAAAACCTTATTGGCCTTTTTATACAAAGGTTTTACAAACTGCCAATCTGCTTCACTTAAAACTGACTCCCCTCCTAACTCCTTTATTAGCCTAAAGTCTTCGTTCTTTAGATCTATGGTATCGTAAAGCGGCTCATCAAAAGGAACATTGATATGTACTGGGCCTTTTAACGATTTAATTAAAGCCTCATTGGCAATACGCTGATTGTAATTTTTAGCCAAATCATCCTGAGGTTCCCGCAATAAATTAGAGGCATGCAGGACATGCGATCCATAAATATTCTCTTGCTGAATAGTTTGCCCCGCTCCCTGCCCAATCCACTCTTTTGGTCGATCGGCGGTGATCAGTAATAGGGGTACTTTCTGATAAAAAGCTTCGCTTACCGCCGGAAAGTAATTTGCGGCAGCCGATCCGCTTGTACAAATAACTACCGCAGGCTTTCCGTCCTCTAAAGCCATTCCCAAAGCACTAAAAGCTGCCGCCCGCTCATCGGGAATCGAATAGAAGTTAAAATCATAGGCGCGCAAGGCTATAATTAAAGGAGCGTTGCGCGAACCAGGGGATACAATAATGTTTTTTATGCCATGCTCGTTTAATAGAAAAGCTAGTAAACGTGCATTATATAAAGAAGATGTTTTCTGCATTTTATCGCATTACATTTAAAATGGTCTGCATTTTACTCTCCGTCTCACGCCATTCCAACTGGGGCTCACTTGCCGAAATAATTCCGCCACCAGCATAGAGACAGATTTGCCCAGAGCTTATTATCTGAGCGCAGCGCAAATTAACCCAAAAATGACCTTCCTTTTCCTTTTTTAGGCCGAAATAACCCGTGTAATAACTACGGTCGTATTGTTCAAGAGCGGTAATTAATTCTAAGGCTTCATTCTTAGGGTTGCCTGCTACTGCTGGGGTAGGATGAAGTTTCTCTAAAAGCGCATCTAGCGGAAGAGGTGCTATACTTCGCCCCTTAATGGCCGTAAATAAATGCTTTAAATTACCTGCACGGACTGTCTGCCGTTGACTTTTCTCCAAATGCGAAATACCAGGCACTGAGTTCAAAGTTTCAATTATATAATTGGTAACAATATCCTGTTCTAGCTTTTCTTTTTCGCCAAAATTAACCGACTCATTATAGGCTAATGTTCCCGCCAAGCTAGCTGTTTCCAATACTTGGCCCTTAAAGGTAAGCAGCGTTTCTGGACTCGCACCAAGCCATGTACCACAAGTGGGATGGCTAAATAAATAAACCGTTGCCGCAGGATAGGCTTTGCAAAGTTTCTCGAATAATTCTAAAGGTTTTAAGGCTAAATCGAAAAGTTGTGCGCGACTAAAAACCACTTTGTTTTGTTCTGCTTTCGCAAGATAAGTAAGCAATCGCTCCAGCGACTTAAAGTACTGATCAGAGGATAATATTGCCGGGGCCTTTTGATAAAACCATTGCTCAAAATGCGATGATGCGGTTAATTCAACTTTCAACCGAATTGGCTTTTTTTGCTGAAAATCAACAAAGTGGAACTCCAGCTCCGATTCATCTACTTCTCGATAATGCTGGGCTTGTTCGTGTGCTTTTTTAAGCACCAAAAAGGAAGAGGTAAAATAGGACATTAATTGACTTTTCGCAGGGGCATTATCATATTAGTGAGCTTGCAATGCGAGAGTAATCGACCTTCCTCATCACAAATTTTAATCTCCCATAAATGGGTACTGCGTCCCTTGTGTAAAATTTTAGCCGTCCCAATTACATAACCCTCTTTTTTAGAACGCAAGTGATTGCATGAGAGCTCAATGCCTAGTATTGCTGACTTTTCAGGATCAATAAATAAAACACTTGCGGCAGAGCCCAAGCTTTCTGCTAAAGCGGCATTGGCCCCCCCGTGTAAAAGTCCCATAGGCTGATGAACACGAGCGTTTACTGGCATTTTAGCCTGCAGCATTCCTTCAATTGGATCTACATCGGTATATTCAATATCTAGAGTTTGCATTAAAGTTTGCTCACTCATTTTATTGTATTGCGCTAAAATCTTATCTTTAGTCATTCTGAAAATATCTGGCTAATTTAAATTATCCTAAACTTGTCGCAGGCCTGTAGCACCAATAATTAATCAACAAGATTAGGTTCTTATGGTTTGTGTCAACTTCGAATATAATATTCCATTTTAGTAAAAAGAATATCATGGCGGAAATCAAGACCAGTGAAAACACAAATGACCCCAACCTTTTTTTGGAATCTTTAAGTGATGAAAATCAAAAGGCGGATTGTAAAAAGTTAATTACCCTGTTTGAAAAAGCATCTGGGGCGAAGGCAAAGATGTGGGGCGACAGTATTATTGGCTTTGGGAAATACCGCTTGGTTTACGAAAGCGGTCGCGCCTTAGACTGGATGCTCTGTGGCTTCGCTCCCCGCAAAGGTAAACTTAGCCTCTATATAATGACTGGCTTTGGCAATTATGAAGACTATCTTAAGCAAATTGGCAAGCACAAGACAGGCAAATCGTGCCTATATGTTAAATCCTTAGCCGATATTGATGAGAAAGTTCTTTTCAATTTGCTAAAGGATTCTTGCGACTATTTAAAAAACAAATACTCTCCCGCCTAAATGAGGCGCTAATACACAGAGGCTTCTTATCTTTGCAGGCCCAAAAAAGAGCAAATGATTAAGATTAGTTTACCCGATGGCAGTATTAAGGAAGTTGAGGACGGCAGTTCCGCTTTTGATGTTGCGCAAAGTATCAGCCAAGGCTTGGCACGAAATGTTTTATCTGCCAGCTTTAACGAGAAAACGGTAGAGGTAAATGATCCCCTTCCGGGAGATGGGTCTTTAGTATTATATACTTGGGATAATCCCGAAGGCAAGACCGCTTTTTGGCACTCCTCGGCTCACCTTTTAGCACAAGCTTTAGAGCAACTTTATCCAGGAATTCAACTAACCATTGGTCCGGCAATCGATAATGGTTTTTACTACGATGTAGATTTTAAAGGACAGGAATTTGGCGAAGCAGACTTTTCCAAAGTGGAAAAGCTGATGCTTGAAAATGCCCGTCAAAAATCGGAATTCAAATTACGTGCGATTAGCAAAGCGGATGCGCTAGATTTTTACAAGGGCAATCCTTTTAAAACCGAGCTAATCGAAAACCTAGAAGACGGCACTATTACCTTCTGTGATCATGCAGACTTCACCGACCTTTGTCGTGGTGGACATATACCCAATACTGGCTTTATTAAGGCGGTAAAAATAATGAGTGTTGCGGGCGCCTACTGGAGAGGTAATGAAAAGAACCCTCAGCTTAGTCGCGTTTATGGAACTTCCTTCCCTAAAGCATCACTTTTAACCGAGTATTTAGAGCTTTTAGAAGAAGCGAAACGCCGCGATCACCGCAAATTAGGTAAAGAGCTTGAGCTTTTTACCTTCTCCCAAAAAGTAGGTCAGGGTTTACCGTTATGGTTACCCAAAGGCGCCGAACTTAGAGAGCGCTTAGAGCAATTTTTAAAGAAGGCGCAGCGCACAGCAGGTTATTCTCCCGTAATTACGCCGCATATTGGCAATAAGGAACTTTATGTTACCAGTGGTCACTACGCGAAATACGGAAAGGATAGCTTTCAACCCATTCGTACTCCCGACGAAAGCGAGGAGTATTTATTAAAGCCCATGAACTGTCCGCATCACTGCGAGATTTATAAAAGCAGTCCACGCTCCTACCGCGATTTGCCTATTCGCTACGCCGAATTTGGTACGGTTTACCGTTATGAGCAAAGTGGCGAACTGCATGGATTAACCCGTGTACGCGGTTTTACCCAAGATGATGCGCACATTTTCTGTACGCCCGATCAATTGAAAAATGAGTTTCAAAAAGTAATAGACTTAGTACTCTATATCTTTAAAACCCTCGATTTCCAAAATTTTACCGCACAGGTATCTTTACGCGATAAAGAAGACCGGAGTAAGTATATTGGTTCGGATGAAAATTGGGAAAAAGCAGAGAATGCTATTAAGGAAGCCGTGATAGAAAAAGGCCTCGATTATGTGGTCGAATACGGTGAAGCAGCATTTTACGGTCCTAAACTTGACTTTATGGTGAAAGATGCCTTGGGAAGACAATGGCAATTAGGAACCATACAGGTAGACTATAACTTACCCGAAAGATTTGAGTTAGAATATAAAGGCAGTGACAACGAAAGCCACCGCCCTGTTATGATTCACCGTGCTCCCTTCGGAAGTATGGAGCGTTTTGTCGCGGTTTTATTGGAGCATTGTGCGGGGAATTTCCCTTTATGGCTCATGCCCACACAGATAGCAATCTTGCCAATTTCGGATAAGTACCTCGATTACGCGAATAAAGTTTCTAGTTTACTTAAAAATTACGACCTT
>TARA_R110002050_G_scaffold300154_1_pt1 | contig 18594 bp, 4 predicted proteins | sample TARA_R110002050 | Tara Oceans TARA_R110002050 (sample SAMEA4396988) | marine metagenome | biome: Polar Biome; feature: [DCM] deep chlorophyll maximum layer (ENVO:01000326); material: water (ENVO:00002006), including particulate matter (ENVO:01000060) such as... | depth 25 m
AATGATCAAACTGAGGATACAGTTGATGACCTTATAGGTTATTTACTTTTGTTAAAAATGAGTATGCAGTAAAACATAGGGGGCAATGCCCCCTTTTTGTAGCCCCCTTAATCTAATGTGGTAAACCACTTGTATGCTTCTTGAGGAGTTTTTGATTTTTGCAAACCTCTAAATATAGGTAATAAGTCTTCAAAATGTTTTCTTATCTTACGGTCTCCTTTCTCAAATCTACCGGTTTTTCTTTGATAAAAAATTTCTTTTGCATTTCCTAAACCTACAGCGTATCCAACTTCACTTAATAGTTGTCCTAATAATTCACCACCTTTTAGTATTGGTCTAGTAGTTGCCGTAGGAGATTGTAATATTCTAAATGCTTCTTTTGTTCCTACTAAAGGTGTCCATTGTAAAATCTCTGTCTGGTATCTTTTAGCTTGATATAAAGCAAAATTACTAATCCATGACTCTTCATCATCATCTAAGTTTGCTAGTGCTGCTACTAGCGCCATCGCTCCTAGTAAAGAGGCCAACTCTACAGATGTTCTTTTAACGTTTTGCTGTTCTAGCTCAGTCATCCTGCCATATGCAAAAGATTTCTCTGATATACTTTCTGTAATAAGATTCCAAAATGATATATACATACCTTGTGTAAGTACTCCCATTTCTTCATCTACATGTAGTGTAGAACCTCCACCATGTCCGTATCTTCTTCTAATTCCAGGTGGCATCCAGTTACGGAAAAGCATAAATAGTTTACCATACCATCTTCTACTTAACATATTGGTATGCATTTTACTTTTTATCTGGTTAGTTCTTCTAGCTATACCTTGCAATTTAGTAATAAAATCTAATCTAGTAAATCCAGATTGCTCTTCATCAAGTCTAGAGTCTATAGACATTTTACCTGTTTTTTTATCTACTACAAGTAAGTCATACAAATTAGCAGGATTACCTTGTTCATTAGTTATAACTTTACCAGTTTTATCTTTTAATGTACCTTCAAGGTTTTTCATTATTGCTAGCATTCTAGTGGCAGATAATTCATGTTCAGCTGCTTGTTGTAAAAACAATAAATTACCGGTTCTTGCAAACTTCCTTAATTTACCTCCTACTAATTGATTACCTTCACCATCAGTAAACTCTGTTAAAGCATCAAAAAATTCTACTGCTTTTCCTATTTTACTTTTTGGGTCAAATCTACCTATATCTGTAACAGCCATACCTGATCCCCAATATTGTCCTTTTGCCCATGCCATATCTGATTTATTCATAAACTGTCCAGCAAACGCTTCTTGCATCATCATCATATTATCTAAAATAGACTGGTTAGCTCCTTGTAATAAGTTAAATGACAATGTGCTCATTGCAGTAAATGCATTTATACTAGACACTGCCTGATTAGCAGAAAAAGTTTTACCAAGTACTGTAAAATCTTTCCTTATATTACTTTCTCCAAAAAATACAGATTTTAACCATTCATCTACATGCTTATAATTATAGCTTTCTCCATCTTTTAGCTTAGGCATATCTATCCCCATATTTTTAGCAGCTGCTTGAACCACTGCTATTCCTGCGGAAGTAGTTTCTAAGGTTGGTGCATGTTTTAATATGTCTCTAAAGATATTAACTTGACCTGAAACTTTACTTTTACTTTTAAACCCGTGCGCCATGTGTCTAAACCTATAAATACTAGTAGCAATATCTTTAGAAATTTCTCTAGATGGGACTCTGTTAGTAGCGTAAACAGGGATAGCATAGTCTACATCTCTATTATTTTCATTATAAGTAGTGTAATCATGATTAGTTTCTTGTATAGTAAAACTATCTTTCATTGTATCTGAAAATGTGTTAAAAGCACCATTTTCTTTTGCTCTATCATAATCTTCTTTTCTGTAAGTTGGCATTAAATATGAGTATTTGTCCCAACTGTTTTTATCCATTCTCTTTCTACCTATCATATCTTGAGCTTGATGAAACTGTTGTAGCATAAAAGTATAATATTTCTTTAATCTAGGATTATTTTGAATTGCAGTATACTTTGGATTAAGATAAACTGTAGGATTAGGTTGTACCCAGTCTCCTACAGCTGCACCATTTTTAAAATTTTTATTACGATGCTTAAGAGTTGCGTCTCGACGCTGTTGTCCATCTAAATAAGCTTGCGTATCTTGTTCACCTGCAAGTTTTAATCTTTTTAATTCTTTATTTTCTCTTTCTAAATCTTTATCTAGAATAGCTAACTCTTCTCTCCATCCTTCTATTTCAGAACTATTTTCTTTTGTCCACTGAACAAGATCTCTAGTAGCATCTCTACCTCTACTGCTTTCGCTCCAAGCTCTATATGCCTCTCTAAATAGTATCATGTCCCCATCAAAATCTTCAGGTTTAGGTTGACCATATTTTTCACCAATCTCTTTTTTAAATTCTCTTAAATTTTTATAATATTTCTCTTGATCTATAGGATTAACAAATGCTAGTCTTTTCATACCTTTAATATTTACTTCTTCTAGCATAGCGTCATTAAGAGCAGCTACAGAGTTCTCATTTTGACCTGATACAAACTCTTCATAAATAGGAGCTAACTTAGATTTTAAATCTAATGTCATATCATTTGCTTCTAAGGTTGCTTGTTGTACAACTTTAACTAGTAATTGTATTCCTCTATCACTAGAGTAAACAATAGGATCAAAATAATAAGAATAACTACTCTTATCTTTATGTCCAGCCCTCATAGATTTTACAAGGTCAGCATAACCAGTAAGTTTTTTTTGTTTTAATTGATCAATTTTTAATTCTACTGATTTTTCTTTAAATTCAGCATCTGTTAGTTCTCCTTTTCTGTATCTTTTTTTAAGTTCTTGATACATAAGATCTCTTTTATCTAAAAAAACTTCTCTATTAAACTCTTTTGCATTATCTATAATTTTTTGTATTTCACCTGGTAAATTTTTATTAGATAATCCTATAACAGATTGTGCCCATATAGGTATAATGTCAAACATAAAATCACCTTCTAATACTGTGGCTTCATCTAGTATTTGTTGTAGTCTATCTTCTAATCTTTCAAAAGCTTCAAAGTTTTGTACTTTACCTTTATCTTTTACAGACAACATTAAACCTTTAATACTTTGAAACATTTCTAAACTGTCTGTTGTTTTCTTTAGTGCCCACAATTTATTTAAATTAGTAGTAGTACCTCTGTCCTTTATGGGTAATGCTTTAATTTCCTTAAATGTTTTCTTTGCTCTGGCTACTGCTGCCCCCATAGCATCTACAAGTTTAAACAAATCTTCTACTTTTTTTACTTTCTTTAAACTGTTCTGCAGTCTTAACATTGCAGTTCTTTCTTCTTCACTTACTTGTTCTTCAGGCAATTGATTTAGCCTATACATTTCTGAATTTATTCTAACTTTTGCATTATCTACAAGTTCTTGTAATCTTATTTCGTCTTTACTAGCTTGTATATAAGAGCTCAGGGGATTAATCATGCTGTCTGCTCTTAGTTCTTTGGCAAACATTTCTTCTGCAAGTATAGCTGCACCACTAGGGTTAATACCAAACAACTTACCTATAGCTCTAAACAATCTATTAAGTATTCTTTGTATTTTATTAGGACTTTTACTAATAATTTTAGCTCCTTCTAATCCAATTGCTGTAGCTAGTACTTCTTTATCTAATAGTTCACCATATAATTCTGGATACGTTTCTTGTACTTGTTTATATAAATCTGTATTTCTTAGTTCTGCAATAGCTTTTGCAACAACAGGATCACTAACTCCTAACAAATCTATATAAATATGTCCAAACTCATGGTATGTTGTATCTTTTCTAACTTTTTCTGGATTAATTCTTATTGTAGGGTTTTGTCCCTCTACAGCGGCATCTACTTGCCCTAGGTTATCTATGCTAGTATCAAACTCAACATTAACAGTAACACCAGCTATAGCAAAAGAGCTTTTTAAATGGTTAGCTATTCTGTAAACATTTTCTAACTCTTCTCTTTCCATTGCAGAAAATTTACTATTACTAGTATTTTCTCTTCTAGCTAATTCATCTTGATAGTAATCTCTAGTGTTAGGATCAGCTCCTGCTACAAATCTAACGTACTGATCAATATCTACAAGATTATTACTTTGTAGATCTGTATTAGCAGTACCTTCAGGTACAATGTTTTCTAATACATTTTTATTTATAAATAACTCATACAAAGGGGCTGCTTCAGACCATATAGTTTTAGGAGTCATTTTTACATACTGGGTAGTAAAAAGACCGGGATGCTTTCTTTCTATTCTTTTTAATTCTCTTAAACTAGTTTGAACATTAGGTAATGTTAAATACATTTTACCCCTTACTTTTGTAGCTACTCTACGGTTTTTAAGTATTTTATATACAGATTCTACATTTTTATTTTTAACTGTATCTGTATAACCATATAGATCAGTAAGTAATTCATTTACTAATCCGGTTTTTTTATCATAATATTTACACGCCATTTATTTATTTTTTAAGGACAAACTTTTAGTGGATCATCATTATCAATTTGTGTATTGATGTCCGGTGTCATATGTACATAACTATCATTAGGAACATTATCTGTTGATAAAGCTATAGAGTTTTGTATAAATACACTATCACTTTCTAAATTTGTAGTCCCCATTTCAATAACTTTATTTGCCACGCCTAAAGGAGCTAGCAATTGATAGCTAGAACCTCCTAAATACACATACATATTACCTTGTTTTGATTTAAAATAGTTTATGTATCCAGTTTGTTCATCATAAACAGATGAGTCTAAATTTGGAAAAGTAACTATACCATTTACTGCTTTTCCTGCAGAAACTTTTCTTAGTAAATCTCTTCCTCCAGGCCTACTTGTTCCAAAGTTTCTTACAAATTCATGTGTAAAGTTACTAAATCCTGAGTAATTTGGTCTAACTAATTCTGTTATTTCTTCTTTAAAAAATTCTACAGGTGATCCCTGTCCCGGATTTAGTATGTCTGTTGTAAATACTTCTGAAGGTATTAAATCTATATAACTACCATATGTAGGAGAAAAACCACTAGTTAAAAATTGATTTGCTACTAAATATTTACCATAAGTACTTATTTCAGGATTAGAGTCTTTTATAATAGCTAATAGTCCATTACTTAATTCATTTTTATCAGAAGTAGACATGTTTATACCAGAGTCTAATTGTATTCTAGCAATACCATTTTCAGCATTACTAGGATCTTCTCTTAATAGTCTGTAAAATGGATTGTTAAGCAATTTAGGGTATTTAATAGCAATTTGTCTAGTTTTATTTACAATGTTATTTAAACTTTGTGGAGTATATAAACCTTTTATATAAGTTCTTGACAACCATCCAGCCTTAGTTCCTATGTTTTTTATTAATGGACTGTGAGGCTGAGTCATTATAGAGTTAAAAAGTGCTCTATCTATAAATTTATGTTGAGGACCACTTAAAATTCCTATCCCTAATTTTTCTTTTATTTCTTGTTTAGCAGAATTAAATGCAGCGCTGTTTTGCACAAATCCAAGTAAGCTTGTATTTTCTATTATTGTGTCAAAAATTCCTCTGTAAGCTACACCTATAGGATTTAAAGGTTGACTAGTTTTTTGTTGATGAATTATATAATCTTTAGCTCCTAATATTAAACTGTTTTGATTATATAAAAAGAAGGTTTCTTCATCTATCCATGCGTTTATAGAAGACAATTCATTTACATTATCTAAATTATCAGGAGTAATTACTTTATATACTCTTTGAAGCTGTTTACCAGCTTGATGTAATAAAGCAAAGTTATCTAACATTCTACTTTGGAATTGCTCAGCCTCTATATTAGCTACACCTAATACTCTATCTCGTTCTGTCTCTTCTTGACTTTCTTTAAAAGCACTTTTTAATTCTTCAAGTGATATGTTTGTCATACCCACGTTTAATCTTCTGTTTATCTTAAGTATTCTGTCTACTAATTTATTTTCTGGAATATTATCTTTTTCTGCGTTTTTTATAAGTGCTTTAATCTTAGGCTGTGCTAAAAAATATACTACAGTTTCTATTGGAACTCCTACACTTAATAAAACACTAGTTACAGGTATAGTATATTTATTATCATTTATATCTATTTGTATAGGATCTTTTGCAGCATCTACTGCAGCTGATAAATACTGTGATATATTACCATCAGTAAAATTACCAAGTGAGTCCATAGTTTTTATAAAACTTAAAGGAACTCCTTCTACTATAGGTGTATTTTCAGAAACTATTGATAATGTCCCTAGTTGTTCTGCTACATTTCTACCTGCAATAGTATTTGAATGTAATCCTCTACCTGCTATACCCATTTTTTGTCTATTTTCCATTCTTATTTCAGACATAGGGTTATTGTAATTTATACTAGTATCTGCTTGTCCAACAATAGGCGCTAATCTTTTTAAGTCTCTATTGTCTACAGGAGTCATAACCTCTTCTAAATGTTTTTTATCTAGTATTATTCCTTTAAATACATTATATATAGTATTATTTCTTTCTTGTCTAGGAGTAAGTTTGCCTGTTTCTTTAAATATAAGGTTTAATTTATCTATATCAAAATCAGCTCCCATTTGTACTGTAATTCCTCCTGGTACCATAATTGCTTTTTCATAAGATTCAGGTAAAAAGTCAACAACTTTAAATACCATTGCAGAACTCTTACCTTGTTGCGGTATACGATACCCTATAAACTCTAGTCTAGGATCTCCTTTAAGTTGTTCAGCAGTTTTACCTTCTATTTCTTCTGCTGTAAATCCAAGAATACTAGCTTTTATTCTTACTTCAGATCCTCCATTTTGTCCATCATACATTCGTAGTTCTCCGCTAGTAACATGGCCTCCTAGTTCTGCTATTTGTACTGTTTCTGTTCCTTTTAGTTTTTGCTGGTATATTTCTTTATTAAATACACCTGATAATATTGTTTGAAATTTAGCTTCAAAGTTTGGAAAACTTAATGGTATTCTAAATTCATAATTATAAAATCCATCAGGTATTATATCTAATCCATCTAAGTAGTTTTGTGGTAAGTCTCTTTGTTCTACTTCTTTTTCTATTCTACTTCTAAGTTTTTGTAAAAGTTCTAACTTAGCTTCTTTATGTTCTATACTAGCTTTATTTTTTATACTAGTGTATTTACTTATACCTAATTCATTTAGTATTCTTGCGGTATCTTCTTTTATATTATCTGCAATAGCAGAACCAAACAATTCTTGTACTTCAAAACCTCTCATTATTTTTCCCCCTATATTATACTCACCATCTTTTACAACATTAGTAATAAGATTTTTTCTAAGCTGCCTATTAAATGTTACAGTATTTTTTTTATCTACAGGTATTATTTGTGGAAATCTAAGTTTACTAGAATCCATTACCATTGGGTTGCTAACATCTAGATCAGATGTTGTTTGAAAGTCTTGGACATTAACTCTTGCCCCTTTAGTAGCGCTTTCTGTGTGTACTACATGTATTGGTGCTGAACCCGGTTTACCACGCATTGCAATAAGCATATTTTTTAAATATGGAAAGTCTACAGCTAACTCTGGTGTAACTACAGTATAAGAATTCTTATCCATATGCATAGTACTAAGACCGTTCTTTACAGTATTTTGTTCATGGTATGGCTTTAAAGGAACAACCGGTCTATTATATCCTCCTCCAGCTGCATATACTTTATATGCATCTTCATCTAACTTCATGTCCCATTGACCCATGCCCTGCATGATCCCGCGGTACATATCTATACTAATAAAAGATTGTGCATCTGATTTATTAACTCCATCTTTATTTAACTCAGAGTCTGGTAAATATTGATTAGCAATTTTATCTGAAAGTCCATTAGCTTTTAAATTTTCTACAACTTGTATCGCTCTTTCTGTTTGTTGGAAATCAAAATCTTTAATTACTAATGCATTATATTGTGGCATCATACCAAAGTCTTCATTATTTAAATCAAATCCTTGTATACTTAATTTAACTCCTGGCGTATTTAAAAGACCCATACGTTTATAAAAATCAGAATCATTTTTTGCAAAAGAATATCCACTTCTTATAAGTTTAGTTATTTCTATTCTCATTACAAACTCATTAAATATAAAGTCTTTAATAAATTTGTCTCTTTCTTTTGGTACAACTCTAGATAGCTCAGGATCTTTTAAAGCGCTTGTTAACTCTGCCTCAAATTCTGTTAGCTGTTTTTCAACTTGGTTAACTTTGTCATTTAAAAGTTTTATAAATAAATCTTTTTTTGTAAAGTTTTGACCACTAACAAAATCTGAAACTAAATCAGACATATACTCTCCATTTAAATCTGTGTCTTCAAGACGATATATTTGAGGCATAGTAAATACTGATCCGTCTTGTGCATATTTATTAGATCCTGTTTTATAATGATAACCTTCTATAAATTTAGACGTGTCTTTGCTTCTTATAAGTTCTCTAGCTTGGTGCATTCTAGCTAAATCTTGTATTATAAGTCCTTCTATAATTTCTCTTCTATTTATTCCTTGCATTCCAAATTTACCTGCATTTGCTATACCTTTAGAATTTAATTTAGGGACTTGTACATATCCTAATCGTCTACGATCTGCTTGAATATGATTTGCTACTAAAGAAAAATTCTTGTTACGATCATTTATATATCCTACTAGTCTTCCTAGTAAAGATGTTTTATCGTTTTGACTAGAATAATCTACCGCATCTCGTTTACTGCTTTTATAAGAATCTAATGTATAATTTATAAAGTTTTGTTTAGCTTCTCCTGGAGCAACATCAAGCATTGTAAGTAGTAGTGATTGATATTGTCTACCTGGACCCGGTTTAAACATAGGGTCTGTTTTTAAAGACTCTATAAATTGTTTTCTTTTAAACGTTTGTTTAGGATCATTAAACAACTCTACCATTTCATCTAAAGATGTTGGTAAATTTATAGGGTAGTATTGTTTGTTTGTGGCGCTAATAAAAGTACCAAAAGGCTTACTATCAAATAGTATTGAAAGATCTGATATTTTCTTTATTAAAGTTCCTTCTAAATTATGAAAATTTTGTGAGGGTTTAGTTTCTAATAATTTAATAAATCTTTCAAAGCCTTGATTAGGTCCAAATACAAAGTTACCAAATAAGTCTCCTCCTTTTACTCTAGACTCATTACCGTTTATGTAATATTGTTTTATGTTTTCTTGTGTGCTTTCTAGTGTAGGACCATAATTCATTCCTAGTTCCCAAATATAAACACCTAAAGCATCTAGTTGTTGCTCACTCCACTGATCTGCATATTGAGCTGTTTTAACAACATCCCAAGCTTGTCTAATAATTTTTAATTTTTCTGGTTTAACAGAAAGCTCATTATTTGTATCTATATAAACAGCTCTTGGATTTTTTATTGTACTGTATTCTACTGAGTTATCTTTAAACTCTTGTTTTGTTTTACTTGCAACAGCACTTTGATTAGAATTTATAATTTTATAAGTGTATTGACCATTATTATTTTCTTCTTTCAGTAACACAAATTCATTGTATGTGCTTTTAAATGCAGAAAATATAGCGGCTTTTTCAGAAGAATTTAAAGATAAAAGTCTATTTACAATTGCTTTTACTTCTGGTTTATAAGCAGAAAGATAATCTAGTCTAGAGATCATCTCATCAAAGTCTGGTTGACTTACTGCTGCTTCTGCTACAATAGCATACACTCTATCTGTAGGTAATGTTTCTGGATAGCCTAAACTGTTTTCACCTACTACAATACTGCTTATAATTGCTTTTGCTTGAGAAGATAGTTTGTCTTCTGGATTGTCTTCTAGCCTAGACCTGTTAAATATTCTTACATATTCGTCATCTATTTCTTCTAGTAGAGATGTTCCATCTTTTAGTCTCATATTGTATCTAGACAAACTTTCTTTTAATAGTTGTCTAGTTCCTATGGTTTTTACATTTCCTAGTGAGTCTTCTTTACTTTCCCACTGTTCATATGCGCTTATAAACACATCAAAACTAGGAGCTAGTTCTATCTTTTCTTTTCTTATTTGTTTTATAAAAGTGTCAAAATTATCAAGTGTACGTTCATCAGTAAGTACTTGATATAATTCTTCAGCTTTTTTTACAGATATAGTATTATTAAATGCTGCTAATAATGTTTGTTCTTTTACTTTGGAAAGTAAATCGTTTGTATTTAGTTTTACTCCTACAGTTTTTTTTACATTGTTTATAAACCCTACAAGAGTATTTATAAGTTCTGATTGTATTTTAGCATTTTCTGATTCAGATCTATTTAAATCTAATACTTTATTTTTTTGCTTATCAGCTAAGGCTACAGGAAAAAATTGTTGTTCTACTGTATTGTTTTTTGGTACAAATTTTACAAATGCATAAATGCCATTAGCTGTTTCTAATTTAGGTTCATTGTTTTCATCTAGATTATATGTAAATCGTTCCATTTGAGAAACATCTTTTTTTTCAAAATCAAAACCTAACCATGTTTTAAAATCATTACCATATGTTTGTTCATATATAGTATCAGCTTCTGTAGGGTTTCCTACAGTATCTCTTAATGTTTTTAAAAGGCTTGAGTCTTTTCCATTAGATAATATGGCTCTGCCGTTTTCTATTCTACAACTCATTATTTACATTTCTTTTTATTATACTTATCCATAAATCCTTGTGGTGCTTCTGTGGACCCTGGCTCTACTTGATTTTTCATTGTGGTTAAATCTAGTCTATCTATAATTTCTTGTTTTGTTTCCCCCATTATATCGCCTCTTTCAAATGTAACTTTAGGATTATTATATAAGCTTTCTCCTTTTTTAACTGCATCAATAGTTAAAATAGCATTATGGCCTTCACCTAATATTCTATCTCCTACTTCTGCTTGACTAAATAAATATTCTTGATAGTCTTTATATACATTGCTTGAATTAACAGGACTAGTATAAGGATCAGTACTATTAGCACGCTCTTTATCTACATGATATTTTTTAGTATTTAAAAATAATCTAAAATCTTCTTCTAAATTAAAGTTTAAATCTTCAGTGTTTTGTTTTGACAAATTTTTATATTTTTCATTTTCTATTGTAACGGTATTAAAACTAACTTTTATTTTAGGACCATTAACTAAAGCTTTTGTCATTTCACTTTCAGTAACACGTATAAGTTTTCTAAGCTTAGGGCTATAATATACCATATACTTATCACCGTTTTCAAAAGTATTAAACTCTAAAAAGCTAGGATTATTATTACCTGTTCTTTGTTGACTTGATGCTACAATCTCTGCTGCTTTATCGTAGTTTCTTTCTTTAATTAAATTTATTACTTCGTTTTTTGCACTTTCTGCTAAGTTGGCAGTGCTTAATATATAAACTCTTGGCTTTCCTCCAGGTACATTTTCAGGCCTTACTACAACAGCTATTTGGTCCAGTCTACCTTCTTTTTGTTCTCTTTGAGTTTGATTTTTTATTCTATCTAAATCTTGTTGATTTTTACCTTCTCCAACAGGAGACACTTCCCATTGTACAATATCTGACGTACCAGGTTGTCCAGTAGTAAGTAACAACAATACATTGTTTCTATTACCATTACCTATTATGTCTGTTATATCAGAAAAATATCTAGTACTTGTTGCTTCTGATAGCACAGCATTGTTTGCATTAGTAGAAAATACTTCTGATATTTTTGTAGTAACTTTTTTAGCAGTTTTTGATTCTTGTGCTGTATCAATTACTTCTGCTGCTCGTTTTTTTACTTTTTCATATTGATCAGCAATAAACTTATCTGCTGTTTTTTTATCTTTAAATCCTTTAACTTCTACTTTAGCTCGTTTAGTTTGTTTACCGTTCTCATCAAATTCTGCAAACTCATTAATTCTAGTATACACAAAGTAGTCCCCACCTTCAAGATCTTCTTTAATCTCGTTTTCAACTTCTACTATATTTCCTACAATATATCTTTTACCTGCTACTGGACCTTTGTTTTTTACATTTGGATTTACAGCTCTTCTACTTCTTGTTCCTCTGTCTACCTGTCTATCTATATTAACTTGTTCGTTGTCTCTTATTTTTTGTACTAGCGTTTTTCTTTCTTCACTTTTAGAAGCTTTTAATTTACCTACTATTGTATCCCCTATTTTTACATATATAGGAATCTGCTCAGTTTCTGTTGGCTGTCCTTTATGGTTTTCTACAAAGAAATCATTTTCTATTATTACAAATTCTACTTCTGTTCCTGCTACTTCTCCTAATAATAAATCTTCATTAATTATAATAGGTTTACCGTCTAGTGTGTCTGGTTCTAATCCTACTATATTACCATCATTGTCTACTCCTACCTTTCTATTTTCTACCCACAGTGTAGGGTTTTCTGCTAGCTCTAAACCTAACAATGGTTTTGAACCTGCTTCATCTACTACTTCAACCTGTGGAGCAAATATGTCTAATTGAGATGTTTCGTCAGTATTAATAACCTCTCTTTTAGCAGGGCCTGTATCTTCGTTTTCTGCTGGAGCTTGCTCTATTATATCTTTTATGCTTTGTGCATCTGGATCTGTAAAAGTTTCTGATGGAGTACTAATTTTCTTTTCTAGCTCTGCAATTGCTAAAGTTAAACCTTTAAGCTCAACAGCACTAAGATCAGCTGTATCTGTCTTCTTAAGCATCTGAATTTGGTTTTCTAGAGAAGTGTCTTTGTGTAAATCTAAATACGTATTTTTTGCTTCTTCTTCTTGACGAGCAAGATCTTTATGTTTTTTTTCTTTATCTACTTTTGATTCTCCTTGAGGGTCTTTTACATCATTTTTAAGATCATCAGTAGTCTCTGCTTTTTCAGTATTCTTTTTATCTTCTTCAGACTTTTTCCTTGCTTTTGCCTCTGCCTCGTTTACTTGTCTTTCTTGTTCAAATGCTTTTTGCGCGTAAGAGTTTGAACTAAGTTTAATATAAGCATCAACAGCAGATTGATTTTGAGTTAATAGTGCCATATAGTCTCTTGCTTGCTGGTTAAACTCATCAATTTTTAGAGGGTCTACTTTATTTTTAATTAACATTTGTTCTATTTCCTTAAGCCTATTAAATGTGTTTAAAGCTTCTTCAGTTTTATCATACTCTTCTATTGCGCTACCCCCAAAGTTTGGTAGTGCTAAAATATCTTTCATAACACTACCATTATTTAAATTAACTGTAGTGTCTAATAAGTTTTGCATATTCTCATGTATAGAAGATAGCCTACTATTTCTATTATTAATTTCAGCCATTCCTATTATAAGCTGTGCACGTAATGCTTCTCTTTCGTTATATACTGATTCTTCTGCAGCTCTTTCTGACTCTGACATTCTCATTCTTGTAAGTCCTTTTGATAATGAAGCGCTAGGAAAAGCATCATTTATATTTTCATAAATTTCACTAAACTTAGATAGCTTTTCTTTAAGATTATCAACTAGTTCTGCTTGTGTTTTACCTTCTCGTTCTTGTAAAGTTGTTCCTTCTCCTATGTTATGATCATATCCAAAGGATTTCATAAACTCTCCTTCTTCCATGTTTTTTGCTTCTTCTAGCTTTTCCATAAATACATCAAAACCTCCATTCCTTAAGGCTTCAAACGCATTATATATAATAAGTTTATTTTGTGCATCTTTATATGCTTTTATATCTTTGCTTTGTTTAGCTGCCTCCATATCTATTAAGGCTTTAAGAGCAGCTTCACTGTTCATTAGTTTGTTAGCACCATTTCTTAAATAACCACCATCTAATAATGCAGTTAAATATTGAGCATTCTTTTGTCTTTGTGCATAAGGTTTTTGAACTACACTACTTACACCAGAAACACCTCCCCCTACAATTGCTCCAACTAACATAGCTTCTAGTCCTTCTTGTGTTCCAAATGTTTCGCTAAGACCTTGTACTATAGCTGCACTCATATCTGCATTTCCTCCATTAAAGTATTTATCTGTATGATAAGCTATTGCTCCTGTTTTACTTGCAAACTGCCACCCTTCTTGTATCGCCTCTGTAACAGCTCCTCTAGCAGCTGGTTCAAGTCTTGCTAATGCTGTTCTAAATAAACCTTTACCAGCTGTTTTATCTACTACTTGCTTAACAGCTTTACTAAGAGCTACGTCTGAGTTTTGTTTAAGCGCTGTTTTAAATCCAACAATTTGTTTACCAAACATAAGTAAGTTAGTTCCTGCTAAAACTGGTAGTTGTACTATAAAATCTGTATTACCTGCAGCATAAGAAGCTGCTAATATTTCTTGTTCTTGAATAGGAGATACGCTTCCTGATCTTTCTTTTTCTAACTCCATTAAGTCTGCATAGGCAGTTTTTTGAGCTTCTCTTGCTTCTACAGATGCTTCTGCTGCAGCCATATAAAATCCAAGCTCAGAAAATTGAGCAGCATTAAGTGCTCTTCTAGTCCATTTTTGTCCTTTTACTCCCTGAGCCGCTAGCTGTGAACCGGTTGTAATATACTTTGATATATCAAATATACCTTTAGATTGTTGTGCTTTTGTAATTCCTCCTGCAACTTTTGCAGTATTAGCTCCAAACATTCCTGCTTTTGCTCCCCTCATAATAAGACCTGTACCTCCTGTTAAATACATAGTAGCAATAGATCCTATACTATATCCTACACCATTTAATACTGTATCTGCCCAAAAATTAGCAGTACCTAGTTTTTGACCTGTAGGCATATTTGTTTCTGCTATAGTTTTATAGTTAGGCATAGTATGCCTCATCCAGTCATTAGCTTTATCTACAGTTTTTCCTACAAAATTATCATAGTAATATCCTGAACCAAAAGCCATTTCTCCAAGCCCTGCTAATACACCTAATGTGTTTTCTGCTACTGCTCCTACAGTTGTAACTAGACCTTTAGCGATACCACGCATCCACTTTTCTCCAGTCCCTTGATTCTTAGCTCTTTGTTCGTCCCAATTAAAATATCTAGTTGTAGGAACATTATACTTTGTGTATTTACTTAAATCATCTGTATAGATGTTTGTAAAGTTTATAGAATCAAAAGGGTCTACATTAACAGGCTGAAGATTAATAGGTTTATCTAAATCTTCTTTTGTTATAGTAATTCCTCCTGACCCTACCTTTGTAGCTGTAACCGGTAAATTAGTTTTATTATCTAACTTTACATCATCTGTTATAGTAATTCCCATAAATTAGTATATGTATTTTTCTAGACCTTTGTCTTTTACAACACTTGAAAGATAAGCTAATCCTTCTTCTTTAGTATATGATCTTAATATTTCTGTTTTACTATCGTCTGTATAAACTACTATAGGAGTTGATGAAGTATAATCAAACGTAACATTAGTAAATACATCTGGAGCCCATTTAGAAACATTGTGTGCTTCACCATTAGAGAATAAAGTCATCATCTTATATCGTACACTATTTGTATATGTTTTTAAAGGAGAAATACGATCTGGTCCTGTAACAACATCCATCTGATCTGCATTTATAAACACCCATTCAATCTTACCACTTTGATCACCACTAGCCCCTGTATTTTGAATACCTATTGCAAGCATTGGTTCTCCTTGTTGATTAGAAACATTTACAAGTCCTGATTGATCTGGTAATATTTTATAGTTTTGTTTGTTATTAAAGGCTGGGTCATAGTTTTCTTCAACGTACTGTGCAAAACTTATTTTTTCACCATTACCATCATACACCATAGTGTTGTCTTGTAGTCCGGTTTTTATTACTTTATGAAGAGCTTCTTTTGCATCTTTTTCCAGACCTCCAAAATTTGTATCAACTAAAGCATCAAATTTAATTTGATTATTTTTAAGTTTTTCATCAGCCTCTCCTTCATGAGTATTTAAATTGTTTGCATGTCTAATTAACATTTGTTCAAAATATACTTCTTCTTCTAATATATCGCTCATATCCACCTCATCTGCTACTCCTCTTGCATTATAAATTTCTCCTAATAGTTTTTCTAGTATTACAGGTCTTCGTGCATAAAACAATCCATCTCCACTTATAGGTATTTCTTGATTCATACCTCCTGCACTACTAGCGTCAGGTTTATACCCTTTAGCAGATTGAATTTGTTGACTTGCTTGTAAGTAATCTAAAGCATCTACAATAGTAGATCCTTGTGGTATTTCACCTAAAGATATTAAACCGTCTCTTATCTCTTCATACTTAGGACCCCTTTTTCCAAAAATTTGATCTGGTCCAAACTTTGCTGATTCGAAATCAGTAGGAAGACTTCCGTTGTTTCGTCCTCCATTCTCTTCAACATACAATCTAGACAATGCTTGATTATAAGTTTCTTCTCCTTCTACATTAAGAGTTGAAATCATAGCTTCTCTTTTTCTCAGCTCTGCTAACTGTATATTATCTCTAGTACGTTTTGCTGTATTAACAATGCCTTCTACTGTTGCTTCTCCTAGTTTCATATTTTCTACTAAAGCTTCCATTTCTTCAGGAGTATCTGCATCATATAAAAGGTTTAAATCAAATTTAACATCTTCAGTGCTATATTTTTCTTCTATTTCTTCTAAAATCTCTGTGTTTGAAGTAATTGATAAATTTATAGATTCCATAGTATGGCCTCCTGTTACTTGTCCTGTTAAAGTAGGTTGAACTCCTGCCCTCAGAATTACAGATGGAACTGCGTTATTTTTATTTCCTATACCATCAGCATCAAGTAACTTATATGTTTTACGAGCTGTTACATTTGTATAAGCATATTTATCTATAGATGATGTTCTAATTTTTTCTTGTAACTCATTATATCTATTATTCTTTAAAGCGTTTAAAGGATTAGAAGAAAGCTTGTCTAACTCTCCCACATACCTTTCTAGATTAACAATATCTGCATCATTAACTCTTTTATCTTTTTTACTTAAACCTGTTTTACTCTTAAGCTCATTTATTTTAGAGTTTAGATTTTCAAAGACAGTAGTAAGAGCTTCTTCTGGATTTTGTGTATCATAAGTTTCTAACTCTGCTTGCTGTGCTAGTGTGCTTTTAACATCAGGTCTATTTAGTGCTCTCATAACTACCTCGTTTGCTAAAGTAGCTGGTATTCCTTCAGTCATGTCTCCTTGTTGGATATTCCAAACAATCTTTCCTGCCTTTTCATCAAATACAGAAATAAACTTAGCATCAACTAAATTGTCTATCTCTCTTAAATCCATTTTTCTAATATCTGTATCACTAAACTCTTTTTGAATAGCTGCATTTATATCAACATCATTTGAAAATCCTGTTCCTTTAAAGTAAGAGTCTTGATCAATAGTTCCTGAAGGTGTTGTTTGAATTCCTTTATAATTAGCTCTAGATTGAGCTAGTCTACCATCTTTCGTTGCTGCAGTTATGTTTCCTTCTTTATAAGAATCTTCTAGACTTTTTTTATAAGCTTTAAAGTAATCTAAACTTTTTTTATAAGGAGTATAATCTTTAACAAAATCCATAGCATCTCTGTTTATAGACATCCCTAAATTTTCATAATCTTTTCTTTGTCCTCTCTGCGCAATATTATTATTATATTTATCTGCAAGGGAGTTCATACCTTCAAAGTCTTCATCCATAGCTTCCATGTTCATAACAGAAGTTGATAAAGCGTTATCAGCTTGAATGTTAGCTAAAAACTCTTGTCTTTTCATTTGATTAACCTGCACAGATCCTGTGTCTCTGTACATTGATTGAATAGGTTGTAGTTCGTATTTTGCCATTTAATTCTTTTTATTTGCTTGCAAGTTATTTAATGTTTCTATTGTCAGAAGATTAATCTCGTCAGGAGACATATTAGGATTTTGCTTTGCTAAATACTTAGATAATATATCTCTTTGGTATATACCATCTGCACCAATTGCTTTAGCCATTCTTTCCTGTGATGCATATGCCATTTTATCTCCCATTACTGTTCCTATGCCTTGACCTAGTGTATTTAAAATTGTCATTCTATTACTAATTTTCTCACTCTCTCTCATATTTTTTGCCGTTACATTAGCATTATCAACTGCTGCTCTTCTGTCTGCTTCTCTTTGTATTAGTTGTGCATTTGTAGTTGCAGCTGTTAATTCATTTTGTACATTTCTAGCTTCTGCTTGTTCTGCACTTTTTTTAGTTAAGTTCTCAGCTGTTATTTGATCTTTAGATTCTTGTGCTCCTAATGTTCCTTCTGCTTGTAATTTTTTAGCAAACAAAGCTTGTCTATTAGCAAAAGCACTTGAACCCGCTCCTGAAGTATCTAAAAATCTTTGCTCTCCTGTATATGAGCTAGCTAATCTTGCTCTTGCTTCATCTTGGTTAGGAGCTTCGTATTTTAAACCTCTAACTCTGCCTGCTACTATAGGACTTTCAAATCCAGGAGTATATTCAAATTTTTCTAGATCTTTTTGTTTAGTAAGCATTGCTCCAATCGTTGGTATAAATGCTGCAGCTAATCCTATCTTTGCTGCTTGAGGCATGCCTGGATTTAAAAGTTTAGCAAGTCTTGATTTTTCTTTAGCCTCTTCTTCAGCTTCTTTTGGATATAGTTTTGCAAACTCTTCAGGAGCATTTTGTTTTACAATTTGTTTTGTATTAAACGGATCTTTATCGTCTTTTTCTGT
>TARA_R110002050_G_scaffold30469_5_pt1 | contig 18580 bp, 15 predicted proteins | sample TARA_R110002050 | Tara Oceans TARA_R110002050 (sample SAMEA4396988) | marine metagenome | biome: Polar Biome; feature: [DCM] deep chlorophyll maximum layer (ENVO:01000326); material: water (ENVO:00002006), including particulate matter (ENVO:01000060) such as... | depth 25 m
AATTTCTTTTTTCCTTGATCTCCGAACAGATATAATTCCAATAGCTCTATTCCTTATCGCGAAAATTCCCGACCAAAACTTCCCACTCAATTTATCAATAATTAAAAACCTCGGTTCATCAATTGTCCTTGCACGAATCTCTATTCGATCAGAATCAAGCCACAATCGTTTTGCTTCTTCAAAATCAATCCCATGTTTTGACTGATTTGTCTGACTTTGGTTTTGATCAAACTCCATCTCAGATCATTTCTCCAAAATACCACAAAATGATTAATTATTATGCTTTTTTTTGCTCCTTTTTCGGCAGAAATGTTTGTTTCTAAACAACAAACGCAAGCCGTTTCCCCCGCACCTCTTCTTTGATTTGACCTCGATCGTAGGCCAGTTGCCCATTGACAAATGTTTTGGAAACCTGGTGACTGAATTCAGTTCCTTCAAACGGCGACCAGCCGCACTTATAAAAAATATTCTCCGGACAAACCGTCCATTTTTTATCTGGATTGATTAGCACGAGGTCGGCAAAGTAACCTTCTCGGATATATCCACGCCGATCAATCCGGAACAAATCAGCCGGTGCGTGGCACATCTTTTCGACCAACTTTTCAGCTGTCAGCTTTTCCTGCCTCACAAACTCCAGCATAGCAGTCAGCGAATGCTGAACCAGCGGACCGCCGGAGGGTGCCAGAAAATAGGAATGTGACTTTTCATCCAGCGTATGAGGCGCATGATCGGTGGCAATCACATCAATTTTGTCCGTCAGTAGCCCATCCCAAAGGGCAGCTCGGTCGGCAGCCGACTTCACTGCCGGATTCCACTTGATTCGCGTGCCGTAATCGACGTAGTCCTTTTCTTCAAACCAAAGGTGATGCACACACACTTCGGCCGTAATTTTTTTTTCTTTCACCGGGCCCGCTTCAAAAAGCTGCATTTCATCGGCTGTCGAAATGTGAAGGACGTGCAGGCGGGTGTCGAAATTACGAGCCAACGCAACCGCTTTTGATGACGACTTATAGCAAGCTTCGGCGCTCCGGATTCGAGGATGCCGCGAAATGGGGACAATCTCGCCGTACTTCTGGCGGTAAATCGCGGTGTTTCTCCGGATAATTTCTTCGTCTTCGCAATGGGTAGCCACCAAAGTAGGTGCCAGCCTGAATATTTCGGATAAGGTTTTCTCGTCGTCCACCAGCATGTTTCCGGTTGATGAGCCCATGAAAATTTTGATTCCGCACACCTTCGAAGGATCGGTCTTCAGCACTTCATCCAGGTTATCGTTGGTCGCGCCCATAAAAAACGAATAGTTGACAGCCGAGACTTCGGCAGCACGGGCATATTTCTTTTCCAGTTCGACCTGTGTGATTGCCTGCGGCTTGGTGTTGGGCATCTCCATATACGACGTCACCCCGCCGGCCAAGGCTGCCCGCGACTCGGTATATAGATCGCCTTTGTGGGTGAGCCCAGGCTCCCGGAAATGAACCTGATCGTCAATGACACCGGGGATCAACAATTTCCCGCTGCCATCAATCACGGTAGCTTCCTTCAACAAGGCCTCCGGAACCACTTCTTCCTTAAATATGCGTTTGATAGACTCGCCCTCAATCAACACACTTCCCTGATACTGAATCCCCTCATTGATGATGGTGGCCTGGTGAATGATCGTCTTCATAATGTTCGGTTTATTAAGCTTATATATTGTCTTTCGAGCCTTGAATGTTTTGCGATAAATCTAAGCGGGGACCTCCAACCTTCAATTACGAATCTAAAACTGAAAAGGCTACACCGCCACACTCCTTATATTTTCATATAAATCGATTCTCAAGGGATTTGTTCACTGCAACCTGAGTCAATTCGCGTTTATCCACGTCCTTGAGAAGAATAGCCCGGATATTTTTTAAACCAACTACGGATTTTCATTTTCAGAATTCCCCATAAGGCTTCATTAAAAATGCCACCGCTCATTTTCGAGGTGCCTTCCTGCCGTTCGGTAAAAATAATGGGAACTTCCACCAACTTAAAACCATGTTTCCAGGCTGTAAACTTCATTTCAATCTGAAACCCATAACCTTTCAGCCGGATATCATCCAGATCGATGGTTTCCAAAACTTTTCGGGCATAACACTTAAAGCCAGCTGTGGTGTCCATGATTTTCATGCGGGTGACCAGCCGGACATAAACAGATGCAAAATACGACATCAGCACCCTTCCCAGCGGCCAGTTGATCACGTTGATGCCGGAAATGTAGCGCGAGCCAATTGCCATATCGGCGCCACCCTCGGTACAGGCCCGATACAAATTTTCGAGGTCTTTGGGTGGATGGGAGAAATCACAATCCATTTCAAAAATGAAATCGTAGCCCTTTTCCAAAGCCCATTTAAAGCCAGTCAGGTAAGCTGTCCCCAGCCCCAGTTTGCCTTTGCGCTCTATCATGTGGAGGCGGTCGGGGTATTCCGTTTGCAGACGTTTCACAATTTCGGCCGTCCCATCGGGCGAGCCGTCCTCAATAATCAAAATTTGAAAAGGCGTTTGAAGTGTAAACACCGTGCGGATCATTTCCGCAACATTTTCCTTTTCGTTGTATGTTGGTATAATTACCAGGTTATTCATGTATCAAATAAAGATTAGTTGCTCTGCGAAAATAAGTATTTTAAGCCAGTCTGAGTTGATTTTTTCAGAATGAAGGAAAATTGAGCCCTGATTCATATTCGGCTTTCCGATCCCATTTCGGTCATTTTTCCTATTTTTATCAGAAAAAAATGACTTACACATTTGTTCCAATTGATCTGTCGGATCCTGTCCACCGCCGCGAATTAATCCGCTTGCTTAACGCCTACATGCAGGATGATATGGGTAATGGCGCGCCAATGCCCAAAGAGCTGGCCCCGAAAATTCTGGAAGGGCTGCGAAATTACCCGGGCTACCTGGGTTTCTTTGCCGTGGTTGACGGACAGTTTGCCGCTTTGGCCAACTGCAACAAAAACTACTCGACCTTCCAGGCCAAACCGCTGATCAACATTCACGACTTTGTGGTGCACCCCGACTTTCGCGGCAAGGGAGTCGGCCGCTTCCTGCTTGATGCCCTGGCCGCGTTTGCCAAAGAACAGGGTTATTGCCGCATCAACCTCGAAGTGCGGCGCGACAATGCGAGCGCACAAAAGCTATACCGCAAAGCTGGTTATGCCGAATGCCACGAGCCCATGTATTTTTGGGAAAAGTTGCTTTAAGGAGGAGAAGGGCTTGCTACCAACATGAAGACAATCGCGGGGAGGGGCAAATTCCAGAATCCATGTTTCAAAATCCAATAGTCCAACCAACGGAGTTGAGCTCCTATTTAATGACTAGTTATCCAATGACCAATAACTAATTCACTCATCTCAGCACGGCAACAGAAAACTCGACCGTTTTTCTTCTTCTCTCACCGGGAAATGAGAAAACTGGATGTCGGAAAATCCATTTTCCGCGCGGCGACAAACTGCCAATTGTCCGATTGTCATCTGGCTGAGCAGACTACTGCTTACCATCCGATCAGCCATTCACTACCAATCAAAACCACCTGCCCTGCCAACATCGCTTCACTGAAAAATCCGGCCTAATAACAAAGCCGGATTTTTAAAACTGAATTAACTGGATTAATTACCTGCCGCGGAAATGGGAATTGTCGAAAGCAAGGTAATATTTTGAAGGTCGGCATAATTGTAGAGGTAAAAACCTCCATCGCCAATCATAAACAAATAGTTGTTGAGCGGAATGACATCATACGCATTGATGTCGGGGAATTCCGCCAGTTTATTGGATGAAATCTGCAAAGGATCGGAGGCATCAAAAATTTTTAGCCCCGCGTCGCCATCGCAAATAAAGAGCACATCGCCATCAATCCCCAGCCCATGCGGATTGGCCATCGAATAGCTTTTCAGCAGGTTTAGTTGCGAGTAGTCTTCATTCATTCGAATCACATCCAGCCGGTTCACCGAACGACCACAGCCCCCTCCGTCGTGCAGGGTTACGTAGGCCAGATCGTCCTGAACCACAACCGGATCGCAGCTTGTGATGTGGTTATAGCGGTTGATATAAGTTGGACTCTGACCGATTTCGAGGCTGTAAACCAGCATGCCGGTAGTAGTGCCAAAAAACAGGTGATCATGATAGATGAACATGGTCTCCACATTCCATCCAATATTTTTAGAATCGAGTTCAACAGGATTTTCAAGATCATCAATTTTAAACGTGTATAAATTGGATTTGTCCACCGTATACAGGAAATCCTCGTACAAGCCGAAGCGGGCCATCGAACCGCCCACCCCAAAGGTAGAACCACTGCCACCTCCTACTCCCCCGGCTTTACTAGACGAATAGGCTCCATCGAGCGCCATATTCTCTGCAAAACTTCGGGCATAGTAAATCGGGTAATAGTATTGCTTTATCGCCTGCTTCACCTCCTCAATTTCCCAATCGACGACGACGCCTTTGTCTTCATCAATTTCTCCCAAACGGTATTCAGTGTCATATTCCGGAACGGTGTAGGGAAAAATGTCCTCCACACGTCCTACTTCCTCAATGTTATCCAGGTCTGATACATCGATGGCAACCAAGTCAACATAGCTGTCGGCATACAGCACGTCTTCCTTAATAGCGATATCCACATTCCCGGGAATAACAATGAAGCCAACATTTTCGGGGCTGGCCGGATCGGTCACATCAAGCACATGCACGCCCTCCATAATTTCGTTGACAAACACATAGTTATCTTTGAAATAGATTTTCCCGGGCTTTTCAATTTCGCGGGTGGACTCGATTTTAATGGCCGACCGAAGATCCTCGTAAGTCATGTAAACCGGTGCGTTGCCCATAAAAGTCTCGTACAGTTTGTCCTCGCAGGCCGACAGCAGCGTTAGCACAAATATCAGGCTGATATAACTCGTTTTTGTATTCATCGTGTTCGTGTTTTTTAGTTGAAAAGAATTCCCACGCGAATGGACAGGCGGTTGTATTCGCGATCCAGTTGATAATGGTTGTCACCCTTAAAATTGACCTCGTGGTAGCGATAGCCAAATGATAGCATCAAGCCCAGGTTCGGGTTTAGCTGACTCACAAATCCGAAGGATGGATTCACCATTAAACCGCCTTTACTTTCGAGCGGCACGGGATTATAATAATACGACGAAGACCAAGGCATATAATCGTAATAAACACCACCTCCGGAGTAAACCTCGTCATCCAACGGGATCATGTAGCCACCCTGCAGAGCGATAAACGGCGTAAAACGCGACTCGCGAAAGTGGAATTCCAGGTTACCAAAAACGGGCATATATGATTCGTCCAGAAAATCGATGCCGGCACCAACGCCCATATACCACTTAGGCAGCAGGCGAAAATTAATGGAGGCATCGAACGAAAATGGAGTGGGTTTGGAATTGTTCGAACTGCCGGCCAATATCCCCGCGGAGGCTTTCAGAAAATAGGTAGCGTTTTCATTTTCAAATACTCCTGAAATCGGCTTGGATGTAATGGTATCAATCTCAGAATAATTAAACACCCAAAGATTTTTTCCGGAACGCACAACCACCTTGTCATCGTCGACCGGGGTTTGTTGCCCTTTCAGTACCGTACCGTTTTTCAGGTAAATGACTTCTCTTTTATTTTTTTGAGCAAAGCCGCTTCCGAAAACGAAAAGAAATGCAAAAAGGCAGATGAATTTATTCATAATGATTTTTTTTGAGGTCGGTTACAGAAAGTTGATGCGCGAACTTAAAAAGGGTTGCGTGAGAGAGGATATTTTAAATGTGTAAACGAAGATGGAGCCTCTTATTTTCTTATCAATTCTCGCAAAATGGCGTCACTCATGCTTGCGTGATTCCAAAAATGGTTTGATCTTTGATGCATAAAGGCTAGTTTTTTTTCATTGCTAAACCGAAAAATCTAAAACAATGAACCCATGCCACCTTTTCTGCCTGATAGTCGTCCTGACACTTGTCAAGCACACGGACGCTCAGACCTCAAAAAATGCTTTAGCCGATTTTGTGATTCCTCGCTATTTCGTAGCGAATTCTGATTGTTACATCTACGGCCCATTTGACGGTGATGGCTCAAACACGGTGATTTGCTTTGAGAATAACCAAACACTGAGTTTCTCTGTAAAACCCACCATTGAGGGTAGCGACAAGATCCTGATCAAAGTTCCGAACACTCATGGCGAGTTTGAACTGATTATTGTCGACGAGGGCAACAACAAAGAGCTATTTACGCCAGTGAGGGTTGTCCAACTCAGGCAAGACCTCGATATAACCAGGGCCAGACTCAAAAAGCCATTTCCTTTTTTTATTCGATTATTGGGTGCCGAGAAATCGGAAAATGAGTTTTCCTTTACTCTGGAAAACCGCACACCACATATTGTCAGCTTGATTGGTGGCAACCGTCAAAAACATAAAATAAAAAGCACGAAAGAATCGACTGATGTTTTTTGGGAGGGGAAACTGGTTGCGATCGACCCATCTGAATTTTTGATCATGACGGGGCTCGAACAACCACCTCCTTCCATCCGGGTAGCTCCCTATTGAGGTCCGGCCTATTTTCGATTCACCTCATAGATATCTTTCCGGCGGTCCTTCAAGTTGCGAACACTGCCAAACTGATTCAGTTCGCGCAACAAATCGATATCCACATCCGCAATCAGGATCATCTCAGTGTTGGGTGTCGCTTCGGCCTTGATTCCATTCATGGGAAAAGAAAAATCACACGGTGTAAAAACCATCGACTGCGCATACTGAATGTCCATGTTATGCACTTTGGGCAGGTTGCCAACACCTCCGGCAATGACAACATAGCATTCGTTTTCGATGGCACGGGCCATGGCGCAATTGCGCACACGCGAATAACCATTTTGGGTATCCGTCAGAAACGGCACGAACAAAATATCGACACCTTCATCCGCCAGAATACGACCCAACTCGGGGAACTCCACATCATAACAAATCAGCACGCCAATCTTGCCGCAGTCCGTATCAATCGCTTTCAGTTCCGAACCTCCCTGCATTCCCCAAACCTTAGCTTCGTCGGGGGTAACATGAAGCTTTTCAAACCGGTCGATTGACCCGTCGCGCTTACATACGTAGCCGGCATTATACAAGCGGTCGTTTTTAATTTCGGGCATGCTGCCGGTAATGATGTTGATGTTGTACGAAATGGCCAGTTCCGAAAAGCGCCGGATAATCTCATCGGTGTGTTTGGCCAGTTCGCGAATCGCTTCGGGCTCACTCAAGTGGTTGTTCTCGGCCATCAGAGGGGCCATGAAAAACTCGGGAAACAAGGCAAAATCGGAGCGATAGCCTGAAACTGCATCGAGAAAATACTCTGCCTGGTTCATCACATCATCCAGATTTTTATAGAGCCGCATTTGCCACTGAATCAGGCCGAGTCGAACAATTTTTTTGATGGTTGAGGGCTGCTTACTTTCTTTTTCGTAGTAGATATTATCCCATTTCAACAACACGGCGTAATCTTTTGAAGAGTCATCACCTTCGAGGTAATTCTTTAAAATCTTGGACGGATAAAAATCATTCGATATCTGGAAGTTAAATACCGGATCGTGAATCTCTTTCAGACGAACTTTGGCAATGTACTCCTTGGGTGTCATTTCATCAGCGTACTTACGATAGTTCGGGATTCGCCCGCCAAAAGCAACCCCTTTCAAATTCAGCCGTTCACAAAGTTCCTTCCGGTAATCGTACAAGCGGCGGCCAAGGCGCAGTCCCCGATACTCGGGTCGGATAAAAATTTCAATGCCATACAGCAAATCGCCATCGGGGTTATGCGTATTGAAGGTCAGGTTTCCGGTAATCTTTTTGTAGGTGTGTTGATTTTCAAACTTCGCCGAATCGACAATAATCGAAAAAGCGCAACCCGCAATCTGCCCATTCACCTTCACCACCACCTGCCCTTCGGGAAACAAGTTGATCAAAGTCTTTAGATGCGGCTTCAGCCAATATGAATCAGGCATTTCCGGATACGATTCAATCAGCGCCTCCTTCAATTCCTGGTAATCCTTCAGTTGTAGAAAACTCAGCTCAATATTCTCAATGTCATTGGTATTTATCATGGTCAAAATGGTCTTGTATTTTTCATACTAAACAGTTAATTGCCGCTAAAGTTACTGCCTGAATCCTGAAAATAAAAACGCAGGTTCAACATCAGACCTGATTAAAACAATAAACGTCCGATTCAAAATTATCAACCCTGTCAAAACTGATTTGAGATATTTTGATCCTTTTATATTGCGCTTGCATTGATTTTGTCGTAACTTGCTATTATTTAATTATTTAATTTAACTTTTTTGATTTATGACAGCAAAGAAAATAATCGCGGTTACCGGTGCTACCGGATCGCAGGGTGGCGGGCTGGTCAGAGCCATTTTAAACGATAAAAGTGGCGAATTCACTGCACGGGCCATCACACGCAATGCCAGCTCGGACAAAGCCAGACAGCTCGCTCAACTCGGGGCCGAAGTGGTTGAAGCCGACGTAGCGGACAAAGCCAGTCTGGTAAAAGCATTTGAAGGAGCGTATGGCGCCTATTGTGTGACCTTTTTCTGGGAACACTTTTCGCCGGAAACAGAACGGGCCAATGCCCAAAACCTGGCTGCAGCCGCCAAAGAGGCCGGTGTTGGCCATGTCATCTGGTCAACTTTGGAAGATACCCGCAAGTGGGTTCCGCTGAGCGACGACCGGATGCCGACCCTGATGGAACACTTCAAAGTACCGCACTTTGATGCCAAAGGCGAGTCGAACGCATTTTTCGAGAACAGCGGCGTCCCTTACACACTGCTTTACACCTCGTTCTACTGGGACAATTTTATCCACTTTGGCATGGGCCCCCAGAAAGGGCAGGACGGCAGACTGGGCATAACCCTGCCAATGGGCGACAAGAAACTTCCCGGCATTGCGGCCGAAGACATTGGAAAATGCGCTTACGGAATTTTCAAAGCTGGCGAAACCTATAAAAATAAATCGGTAGGAATTTCGGGTCAGCATTTAACTGGCAAGGAAATGGCAGACGGTTTTTCAAAGGTGCTGGGTCAAATGATCGTGTACAATGATGTCCCTCCCGCAACCTATCGAAGTTTCAACTTTCCGGGAGCCGATGATTTGGGAAACATGTTTCAGTTCAAACATGATTTTGAAGCGGATTTTTGTGGCCGACGTGATGTGGAACGCTCCAAATCACTGAATCCTGAGCTACAAACTTTTGAACGTTGGCTCAGCCAAAATAAGGATCAGATTGCGCTTGGGTAAATTCAAGCTGCCCTAAAACCTTCTACTCCAGTTTCAAACTTGCTCCAATGCGGTTCTTACCTGGCTGAGCAAGTTTGGGACTTTTTCATATGGATCGCCCGGCCCCAAAGTCTCCAAAGGAAGATAGCCACGGTAGCCCGATTCTTTGATGATTTTGAAGAGCTTCACATAGTCAGTCGGTTTCTCCACACCATCAATCCATACATTCTCCTTGATCTGCCAGGTGACGGCTCGCCCAATATTTTGCTGAATCTCCGTATAGGGATCTTTCTGGCGATAGCTCCCAATATCGAGGTTTAAACCCAGCCAATCGGAATTAACCAAGTCAAAGACCAGGTCAACATCATCGGCCGTCTTCAAAAAATCATTGTGGTTCTGCAAAGCGATCATCACCCCAAATCGCGCCCCATAATCGCAGCACTCCCGAATGTCCTTTGCCATCCACTCAAAAACCTGCTCACGCGAAAAACCCTCATGACTGCTGGTTCCGGCAAAAATGCGCAGGTTCGGACTGCCAAGTTTAGCCGCCACTTCCACCCATTTTTTAATCAACGTAATATCCTTTCGGCGACTGTCCGTATCCGGCTTGGCAAAGTCGTTACGGACACCCGTCCCGCTAATATCAAGTCCAAGCAAGAAAGCTTTCCGTTTAAATTCAAAAATAAACGCATCGGCAGGAACTTCGGGATAGCCGGGAAAATAATAACCCGTTGGGTCGATGGCGTCAAAATTATGCCGGGCACAAAAATCAAGCATATCGAACAAATCCTTTTCCCCACGACTCAACAAACCATTAAACGAGTACAAATTCAAACTTAGCTTAAACAAATGGGAATAAACTTCCGGGATCAACGAGGCGGCATAGGCCGGAATAAAACTTCCGGCTGCCATTACGGAAGCGGCAAGCGCTGCCTTCAACAAACTTCTTCGCGATACTGACTGACTCATGGCATTCTGTTTTGATTAGCAAATTAGTCCGAATTTGACTGAAAACCAAATCAATGAATTCTACAGACCATGCTCACGCTTTTTTTCGAAACCAGTATTCCTTATGAAAAAACAACCAAAATTTTTTCATGCAAAAAATCATTAACAATTCTTAACAAACAACATTACCCCTACAGAAACCCTTATTTTATTAGCATATAACGATTATTAAATGCTTTTTTGTCTAATTTAGATCTTTATATCTTAAACACTTTTATTCTTTCTCGTGTTTTACTTTCAAATTCAAAAACTTTAACTCAAATGAAAACACAAGAAAACAAAAAATCGAATCAATTGAAGTCTTTAACTTCTTTACTTCTAGTGGTCATCATGGCCTTCACTTTTGTTAGCTGCAACGATGACGATGATCCCGTTGTCCTTGAAGATCCAACGTCGGTCGACATTACCGTGGCATTACAGCAAATTACCGACACTCCGGATGCATATAGCAGCACGCTCTCTGATTTAAAAAAGCAAAGTATTAATGCTAAAAAACCGAAGTTTAACACCTTGATGAAAGCTTTAGCAAAATCGGGTTTGACCAGTACTGTGGCCAGAAACGAACTGACCATTTTTGCACCAACCGACGCCGCTTTTGAAGAACTGTTCGATGTCCTTGGGGTTGATGGGGTTGATGCGCTATCGGCCGAACAACTGACACCGATTCTCCTTTATCATGCCGTTGCAGGACGCGTGCAATCCAGCGACTTGTCAAATGGACTGGTTGAAACGGTCAACGGAGCGTATATCAACATTGATCTGTCGAGCGGTGTAATGGTGAACGATGCGATGGTTGAAATAGCTGACCTGAGAGCCCTAAATGGCGTGATCCATATTATTGACAAAGTATTATTGCCACCATCAATGAATTTGGTTGAGAAAGCCATCAGTTTTGATCCTGAATTTTCGATTTTGGTTGAAGCGGTTGTAAAAGCTGACCTGGCCGGCACATTGGCCGATGGCGGTCCATTCACCGTATTTGCGCCAACCAACGCTGCTTTCGAAGAGCTGTTTACCGCTTTGGGCGTGAATGGTATTGAAGATTTGACCGCCGAAGATTTGACTCCAATTCTTCTTTATCATGTGGTTGCCGGAAGGGTTTTCTCATTCGACCTTTCAAGCGGTTCAGTTCCGACCCTGAACGGAAAAGAAATTGAAGTTGACCTGAGCTCAGGTGTGATGATTAACGACGCGAACGTCGTGATTGCTGACCAGCAAGCGACCAACGGGGTTATTCACGCCATCGACAAAGTATTACTTCCACCGATGAATATTGTGGAGAAAGCCATTAGTTTTGATCCTGAATTTTCGATTTTGGTTGAAGCGGTTGTCAAAGCTGGTTTGGCTGAAGCACTTTCAGGAGAAGGCCCTTTCACCGTGTTCGCTCCCACAAACGCAGCTTTTACAACTTTGTTTTCGACAATGGGCGTAGGTGGAGTGTCTGATTTGACAGCTGAACAACTGACTCCGATCTTACTGTACCACGTGGTTTCGGGCAGTGTTTATTCAACCGATCTGGCCAACGGATTTGTACCGACACTGAATGGTGCAGCAGTTGAGATTGACCTGACTTCAGGGGTAATGATTAATGACGCCAATGTGGCCATTCCTGATGTTGAAGCGTCAAACGGTGTGATTCACGCCATTGACCAGGTGCTGCTGCCACCAACCATGAATTTGGTGGAAACGGCTCAGAGTTTAGCGCCCGAATTCTCCATTCTGGTTGATGCAGTGATCAAAGCCGACTTGACAAACACTCTGGCAACAGGCGGGCCTTTTACCGTGTTTGCACCGACCAACCAGGCTTTCCTCGATTTGCTTGACGAACTGGGACCAGATGTTAACAGTCTGGATGACATTCCACTGGAAACCTTGACGAACGTATTGCTCTATCATGTGGTTGAAGGACGGGTTTACTCCAGCGATCTGGAATCAGGATCGGTAACGACCTTGAACGGAACATTTGAACTTGATCTCTCCACTTTGACAATAACCGATGCCAATACGCGCGAATCCGGCTTGGTTCCTTCGCTGCTTAATGTGCAGACCACCAACGGAGTGATTCATGTGATTGACAAAGTGATGATACCATAAAAAAACCATCGAAATACGCCAAAAACAAGATAAACAATTAGAAACAAACGAAAAAAGCATCTCAACATGAGATGCTTTTTTCGTTTGTAAGAAGGTTCCGGAAAAAATCAGGGGTCTTGTGTCTACGTCAAACTCAGCTTCTTAGAACTGATAACTCAAGCCGGTATAAATGCCAATGGTATAGGGCTTAAAATTCACGTTGGCATTGCTGTTCAGCGAATTCAAAAAATACCTCACCTGAGGCTCCACCCGCAAGCTAATCTTATCTGAAAGGCCATAGCCCAGCCCAAATCCAAAACTGGTGCTGTAATTCACGGCATTCATATCGCGCGTTTCGCCAATGCGTTCGTTGCCATATTGGCTGTTGGCATAGGCATTGTTGCCAACCAAAACACTGGTGTTCAAGCCGCCAAGCAATTGCAAATCGAAAGTCGCGTCAAGCAATTGATAACGCAGTATCAACGGAATTTCGATGTACTCAAAATTCTGTTCAAATTCGGTCTGAGTCAGTAAAATCCCATCATCGGCAGCTAAGGTTTCAAAGCCGCTGCTCAGCCTCGCATTGGTTGGCAACCGGTCGATCGCCACCACGCCGGCCGCGGTATTCATCAACATTTCGCCCGACTTCACCGCAACGGCTGTATTAAAATATGCCGCCTCGCCCCGCAAAGTTTCGCCACTAACAACATCGGAGTAAAGCCCTTCCGTACGAAAAGCCTGATTGGACGATGTTTGTCCCAGCTTGCTATAGTAAACACCACTTTGAACACTCCAGCGCTTTTGTGTTTTGTACTCAACCGAAATTCCACCACCCATCTGCAATTTATCTTTCGATCCGGGAATGGCCATGCTGCTGGCATATTCCTGGCTTTGGGAGCTTTGGCTGACCGAAATGCCTGGAGTGAGCATAGCGCCCACCTGCCATCCTGATGGTTGTTTTCCCATCCGCCGGTTGGCGGCTAACAAACGGGCATTCTCTTCCATTTGCTTTTGTTCGAGCACATTCAACTGACTTGTCGTCTCCTGCTGTTTTTTGCGCAAATCAGCCAGTTGAGCCTGTTCCTTAAACGAATCGTCCAACTCTAAATGAAACAAACGCAGCAATTGGAACTGTCGGGTTTCTGGGTTCCTGTTTTCTGAAGAATCAGTTTCCAATTGGCTCTCATGGCTTGAGGCATCTTCATTTGCTGTTAATTGAAATTTAATGGCATTGTTGCTGTCGATCGCTTCAGGTTGATCTGCTTCTGTTTTTTCCCGGCCACCTTCGGCAAAAGCCAGGCCGCCCGGCTGTTCAACTGAAGCGTTCTCTTGTATTGGAAGTGTTCCTTCATTTGTATCAGTCGCGGAATCTGACGATTCGGGCTGATTTAATTTCTTGTCCGATTGGACCTGATGATCGGTCAATACAGGAGCCAGCTCCTTTGGTTGTTGTTGCAACTGCCATCCAAGTAAAAAGGCCAGCAATACAGCAGCGGCTACGCCGGCTCCTTTCAAATAGAAGAATACCAAGCGCCGCTTCTTTCCCACCTGTTGCTCCCGAATCCGGCTCCACACATAGGCAGGCGGCTCTTGTTCAAAATCGCTCAATTTCGAACGGAACAAATCATCCAATTGGTTATTATCCTTTATCATGCAGAATAATTATTTGCTATTTCTCCAAACACCTTCACTACTTTTTCTTGCAAGATCGCCCGGGCACGCGCCAGGTTCGACTTCGATGTACCTACCGATATTTTCATTTCTTCGGCTATTTCCTTATGGTTTAAACCTTCAAAAACATAGAGGTTAAAAACCATGCGGTAACGAGGCGGCAGCTCTTTAATGATCTTCATCAAGTCCCTGGCCGACATTTCCGAAATAATCTGCTCGTTCAGCTCCGGCCCATCGTAAATGCCCATATCCTCCACCGGATGCATCAGGTGGTTTTTTCGATAGCGCTCCAGTGCCGCGTTCACCATAATTCGTCTCACCCAACCTTCGAATGAGCCTTCGTGCCTGAATGAACCAATCTTTTCAAAGACCTTTAAAAATCCCTCCTGCAAATTATCCTCCGCTTCGGTTTCATCTTTCGAATAGCGCAAACAGACCCCATACATTTTGGGCGCCAAATACTGGTAAAGCTGAGCCTGCGCTTTCGCTTTTCCAGCAGCACTATCAATAATGAGTTGCTTGAGCTCTTTCAAAATCCATTCAAAATTGGTTAAGATCAAAATTAGCAGAATACTTGCACAATTTGCAATTTATTCCTTTGTTCGCTTAACGCTGTTCAAGCCGCAATGGCTCAGTGGGTGATTTCAACAAACAGATGGGAAAAGTTAGCAAAGGGTTGCGTGGAGAAAATTATTTTCTGAATTTATTTTTGATGAATATCTGTCAGATTGGCTATGTCATTAAAAAGCCATTCAATTGTCATAAACTTGTTTTGAAACGATCAATGACAATAACAGGACCATGAATGACAATAATTGACAGCCTCGATAAAACAAATACGTGAGTACGTGGACAATCATTTTCTTTATTGATCTCCTGACGCAACCATTTCGACAGCTTGTCAGTCTAAAACAACAGAAACAAAACTTAAATCCGGAAGCCATGAAAACGATAATCTTATTTTTAAGCATGCTTTTAGCGTCTCCCCTTCTAAAATCCTGTTCCAATTCGGTAATCGATGAAGGTGAAGTAACCGATATTGAACTAGACCTCAAATCGGAGCAGATTGTGGAAGCCGACAATGCATTTGGACTGGAGTTGCTGCGCGAAGTGAACGCCGAGCTGGACGAAGGTAAAAACCTGATGATCTCGCCTCTCAGTGTTTCGCTGGCCCTGGCCATGGTTTACAACGGGGCCGACGGTGACACCAAAACCCAAATGGAAATGGTGTTGCACAAAGCTGGTCTGACTTCGAAACAGATAAACCAAGCCTACAAAACGCTGGTTGCCGCTTTGGGAAGCCATGACCCCAAGGTGGAACTGTCCATTGCCAACGCTATTTTTCACCGGGATGACTTCAGCGTGAAGCCGGATTTCATTTCAACCAACCAAGACTACTACGATGCTGAAGTGGAAGCTTTGAATTTCGGCAATGAGGACGCCACGCTGAACTGGGTGAACGGCTGGGTGAAGGACAAGACCCGCGATAAAATTGACAAAATCATCGAGCAGGTTTCTGAATATGACATCATGTACCTGATCAATGCCATTTATTTTAACGGGAAGTGGACCTATCAATTCAAAAAAGGAGACACCAGCGATCGCCCGTTTTATACGGGCAATGGCGCCGAGCTGCAGGTTCCGACCATGATGCTGGAACCAACCACGCTCCACTATACCAGCACCAGCACCTTCGAGCTGCTTGAACTGCCGTATGGAAGTGAAAAATACAGCATGCTGTTGTTTTTGCCCAAAGCGGATCATTCAACCAACGAGGTGATTGACAATATGAATCCTTCAGCATTAAATGGCTGGCTGGAAAACATGCACGAGAGCAACCTGAAAGTGTACCTGCCAAAATTCGAGTTTGAATATGACAACAGCTTGGTTGACAACCTCAAGTCGTTGGGCATGACCAACGCTTTTGCTCCCGGCTTATCCGATTTTTCAGGAATTGCCGACCGCAGTGACTTGTTCATTTCCGAAGTGAAGCACAAAACCTTTGTCAAGGTAGACGAAGAAGGAACCGAAGCCGCTGCCGCAACCGGCGTTACTGTAGGCGTCACGTCCGTTGGCCCCGAGCCGGTCTTTAGGGTAGACCGCCCCTTTGTTTTCGCTATTCGCGAAAAAGACACCAACGCGTTCCTCTTTCTGGGTAAAGTAAATAATCCGCTGCTCCATGAATAAATTCTGGCTCATACTGTTTTTGGCGTTCTTCTGGGCTTGTACGGAAGAACAAGACACTCCGGATTTTCAGCTTCAAAAGACCGATATTTCGGACTATGTCGATCTAAATGTTTTCAACTACGACAGCCTGAAGAATGATCCGGTTACGATCAATACCGTCAAGGTGAAGGGTGACCTTTTGATCGTCAACCTGAGCTATGGCGGCGGCTGCAAGGAGCACATCATCGATTTGGCGCATGTGCACCCATCGTGCGGCACGCCACCGCTGCCTCCGCCAAGCTTCCAAATCAGGCACAACGCCAACAACGATGCCTGCGAAGCCTGGATCTCCGAAACCCTGCAATTTGATATCAGCCGGCTGCGCGAAAGCGGCGAAAGTCCCGTTACATTTCTCTTTTCGGCTGCCGGATATGGCGACGAACACTTTCAAAAAGAATTGAGCTATGAATTTGAGTAAGTTGAAAATGTTGTTTTTTATTCTGCCCTTTCTGCTTTCGGCCTCCTGCGTCCACGAAGAGCTTGAAACCAAGCCGGAGCAAATGACCATTTATTTCCAGTTTGAATACGTGAACCATGCTTGGACCTACCAACACCAGGGTTTTATCATCGATCAGGCGGGAAAGGTTTACGATTACGAGCAGCCGGAAAACTGGGATTGGCCGGAAGACAATCAAATTAACCGGCAAAATTTTGAAAGCAACCTTTCGCAGGCCGAAGCGCGTTTATCCTTGCTCGACGAAAGCGACATAAGAACCGCCGGGATCCTGGCACTGCAAGCCAGGCATGGAGAGTTGACCCAGCCAAACCATGTGATGGCCGATGCCGGCGCAGAGGTTTATGCTGTTTATGTTGCCGAAAAAGACAGCCCAACGCTGACCAGATACCTGCTGCAACAACGCGGCGACCTGTACCAGAAAAATACCAGCTCGGCTTCGGATCAACTCACCCAGTGGCTCATCGGTATCCGCGGCGAAGAAGGTTATGGCGGGGAGCATTTCTGAAAACGTCAAAAAGAAAGAGACTCCGTTTCGGGAGCCTCTGTTATCCAAGCTGAAATCAATTCGTTCTATCTAAAAATGCTGTAGGATAAACCAATGGCAATACCGAGATTTTCCTTGTCGTAAGTTTCGGTGTATGTTCCAAACGATTTGTCTTCATCCTGATAAGTGGTGTACAGCACGCCGGCATCCAAGGTCAGTTGTTCGGTCGCTTTCCACTGGAAACCAAAAGCCATCGAGTTGGATGAATTGCTGTAGCTGAAGTCGCTTTGGTATTGCTCGCTCACGCCGGTGGTGGATTGCATACCACCCAGGCTCAAGGCAAAACGGTCGGTCAGGTTGTATTGCACACCAGCTGAAAGCTCCCACAAACCGCTTTCAATCACTCTTTCCTGCCCGTACACGTTGTTTCCCCAATCAACACCCTTGTCGAAATAGTTGATGAACGACACAGAAGTCAGCCATTTTCTTGATGGTTTGTAGTTCACGCCAACCGACAGAATAGCCGGGATGTCGCTGCGCGATTCCGCTTTGTCCGGGAACATGCCGGTATCGTCCACCTTGGTGTCGTTGGTAAGTTTCAGTGCGGTCTGGAATTCATACTTCAAACCAATATTCAATTTATCGGACGGCGAAATATTCACCCCTAAAATTGGCGTAAAACCGGTTCCGGTTTGCTTGGTATCCACTTCCTGATCTTTCAGCAAAGCCGATTTCTCTTCCAACTCATTGGACGTTGCGTCCAGATAGGTTGCTCCAGCCGTAAAAGTTCCCTGAACCTGCGTAATCTGCATAGCATCAATCTGTGTTTGTGTGACACCCAAACCCATTAATCCCTGCTCAATTTCTGTACGCTGACCGGCAGTGATATAACCTGCTTGTTCCACCTGGTCCAGCGTAGAGCTGCCAGCCCCGTTATCGATTAGTGGTTGCATCCCTGCTGCGGCATCTGAAGCGTTTGTAGCAGCAACACCTACTGAAGAAGAGGCTCCAAGCAAGAATTGCTCGGCATTGGTCATTGAACCGTTTACTTTCAACTGGATATTTGATATGCCCCCGGTGTAAGTGTTTATCGATGGTAAAATGCGAACCCCTCCATAAACTGATACGGCCTCACTAAGTTTGGTCGTGGCTCCCAGCTGAATTCCCCAAAAGACCGAACGTCCTTCGAATTCGATAGCCGCTTGATAACCTGGTTGTACTTCGTATCCAAAAGCAGCCAGTCCTGCCAAAGCTGGCACCAGTTGACCATTTACCTGGGTGGCAATTTTCCCCTCAAATGAAGGGATGCCTTCATCAAAAATGACAGAACCTCCGCCGGCGTTAGGACCCAAGCCAAATGAAAAAGCCCAGTTTTCCTTTTTGTAAACCGCAAAGGCTGTGGGA
>TARA_R110002050_G_scaffold139285_3_pt1 | contig 18543 bp, 15 predicted proteins | sample TARA_R110002050 | Tara Oceans TARA_R110002050 (sample SAMEA4396988) | marine metagenome | biome: Polar Biome; feature: [DCM] deep chlorophyll maximum layer (ENVO:01000326); material: water (ENVO:00002006), including particulate matter (ENVO:01000060) such as... | depth 25 m
GTGCAATACTTTGGAATAAATTTTGTTTAAGATATTGTAACAATAGTAATTGAAATCTATCAATTACTACTTTTACTTTAAATTGAAGGCTATGCGAAAATCGATTATACTTATCTTTCTTTTTTCTTTTTTTATTGCTCAAAGTCAAAATGAAAATTCTGCTTTTAACGTAGGAGAGTGGTTAAAGTTTAGAATGCATTATGGATTTTTGAATGCTAGTTATGCCACATTGCAAGTTAATTCAGCGACCATTAATGAGAAGCCAGTCTATCATGTTGTTGGGCATGGTGAGACAACTGGTGTTGCTAGTTGGTTTTTTAAAGTTGATGATACTTATGAAAGTTACTTTGATAAAAATGACGGAAAACCATATCGATTTATTAGAAAAATTAATGAAGGCGGTTATACGAAAGACGTTGAAATAAACTTTGATCATAAGAAGTCTAATGCTGAACTTAATGATAGAAAAAACAAGAAAAAGCTTAATTTTACATTACAGGACAATATACAAGATTTAATATCTGCTTTTTACTTCTTAAGGAACAACTATAAAACGGAAGACCTTGAAGAGGGGAAAGCAATTACCTTAAAAATGCTTTATGATGATGATGGTGTTTTTAACTTTAAACTTAAATATTTAGGCAAGGAGATTGTCAATACAAAATACGGAAAGGTAGAGTGCCTAAAATTTAGGCCTTTAGTACAATCTGGTCGTGTATTTAAAGAACAAGAGAGTTTGTCTCTTTGGGTTTCTAATGATGATAATAGAATTCCAATTAGGATTAAGGCAGATTTAGCGGTAGGGGCGATAAAAGCCGATTTGGATGGATATAACGGACTAAAGCATCAGTTTAAAATTATAATGGATTAGCAGATAAATGGAAGATAAAGAGAAGATTAAATCCCAAATATCTAAACTTGAAGAAAAATATAAGAATTCTGGGCAAGATCTTAGCTCTTATTTAGACGGTTTATTATATCAACGTTATTTAACATATTGGGACTATATTCATTTAGATACCCTTTTAAGCTTACAAGTTCCTAGAACACATTTTCCCGATGAAGAGATCTTCATCATGTACCATCAAATTACTGAACTCTATTTTAAATTGATCCTACATGAGCAAAAGCAGTTGGTAGACGATAAAAGTGGAAATCTTGATTTTTTTATTGAAAAAGTAAGAAGAATAAACAGTTACTATACTGTCTTAATATCTTCCTTTAGTATTATGATTAAAGGAATGGAGCGTGAGCAGTTTTTGCAATATCGTATGGCTTTACTTCCTGCAAGCGGTTTTCAATCTGCACAGTTTAGAATGATTGAAATTTACGCAACACCTTTAGAAAATTTGGTTCATGTTTCTGAACGAGCTCAATACTCTTCAGAGAATACAGTGGAAGAATTGTATGAACATATATATTGGAAAAAAGGTGCAACTGATGTGAGTACCGGTGAAAAGACACTCACTTTAAAACAATTTGAATATAGGTATACACCTAGATTGATTAGAATAGCAAAGCAAGTAAAAAGCACAACTATCTATCATAAATATCTAAATTTACCTAACGACTTAAAACAAAATAAGTCATTGGTTGAAGCACTAAAGATTTTAGATGTTAATGCTAATATCAATTGGCAATTAATGCATATGGGTTCTGCTCATAGGTATTTAAGAAGAGAGTCTGGTGATATTGAAGCAACTGGAGGCACAAATTGGAAAGAATATTTGCCGCCTAGTTTTCAGAAGATTGTATTCTTTCCAGAATTATATTCAGATAAGGAATTAAATAATTGGGGCAAGCAGTGGGTTGAACATATGCTAAATCCAGATAAATCGATAATGAAGTAATGCAGAAATATTGGGGCATAATATTGGCATTCACTGTTATAGCATCTTGTAAAGATGGTGTAGAGCAGAAAAATGACATAGCACAAGAAATTAGTGTGCCAAAAGTTGATATAGTTAATGAACAATTTGGCTTTAATCTAAATGAATTTAATGTTCAGTTAGATACTATAAAATATGGAGACAGTTTTGGGGAATTAATGATGAAAAATAAAGTTACCTACCCAAAAATAGCAACTATTTCGGAGAATTATAGAGACACGTTCGATGTTCGTAAAATACGAGTGGGTAAACCATATGTTATTTTAAAATCGAAGGATACTATTGCGCAAGCGCAAATATTCATCTATGAGAATGACCCTATAAACTATACGGTCATAGATATGAGAGATAGCGTAAAAGTTTATACAGACAAAAGAAAAGTAAAATATGTACGCCGAGAAGTCTCTGGTGTAATTGAAACTAGTTTGTCAGAAGCAATTTTAGATCAAGGTATAGATTATAATGTAACTCATAATCTAGCCAATGTATATGCTTGGACGATAGATTTTTCAAGACTGCAAAAGAAAGATAAATTCAAGGTAATCTACAATGAAAAGTACATTAACGATACAATTTATGCAGGAGCAGAACCAATAGAAGCGGCTTTTTTTGAACATAACGGAAAGCCCATTTATGCATTTGCGTATGAGAATGATTCGCTAAAAAGTATTGTAGATTATTTTGATGAAGATGCGAATAATTTAAGAAGAACATTTTTAAGAATGCCTGTTGAATATGGTAGATTGTCTTCTAGATATAATCTTAAAAGAAGAATAAAACATTACGGTTTCAAAATAAGGCCACATAAAGGAACGGATTATGCTGCACCGATCGGTACTCCTATAATGGCAACTGCAGACGGTACGGTTATAGAATCAACTCGACGGGGTGGTAATGGTAAGTATGTTAAAATTAGGCATAATGGAACTTATGCAACACAATATTTACATATGAAAGCTCAAAAGGTTAAAAAAGGTCAGTTTGTTCGTCAAGGAGATGTAATTGGTTGGATTGGAATGACCGGCAGTACAGCAGGGCCTCATGTTTGCTATCGCTTTTGGAAAAATGGAAAACAAGTGGATCCTTTAAGAGAAGAACTACCGCAGGCAGAACCTTTACATGAAACTTTAAGACAAGAATATTTCGCTTATATATCCCCTTTAAAAGAACAGTTAGATTGTATTATATACCCTAAGGTTTTATTAGAAGGGGAAGAAGATTTACTAACACTTAATCAAGAAGATGGCATTGAACAAAATTAATCCAATTCAAACTGAGGTTTGGAAAAAGCTAACTACTCATTATCAAGAAACTAAAGGTTCACATTTAAGAGATCTTTTTTCTTCGGATGCAAAAAGGGCGGAAAAGTTTTCGTTGCAATGGAAAGATTTTCTTTTTGATTATTCTAAGAATAGAATCTCTACAGAAACTATGCAGTTGCTACTTCAATTGGCAGAGGAGGTTAATTTAAAAGGCGCAATTAAATCATATTATGATGGTGACATTATAAATGAAACAGAAGGCAGGTCAGTATTACATACGGCATTGCGGGCTAAAAAATCTGACAAGGTTTTAGTAGATGGTGTCAATGTTATACCAGAGGTATATGAGGTTAAGCAACATATTAAAAAATTTACCGATAAGGTTATTCATGGTGAATTAAAAGGGTACACGGGTAAAAAATTTACCGATGTAGTAAATATAGGTATTGGTGGTTCGGATCTTGGTCCGGCTATGGTGACCGAAGCTTTAAAGTTTTATAAGAATCATCTATCAATTCATTTTGTAAGTAATGTAGATGGTGATCATGTTCATGAAGTTCTAAAAACCTTAGATCCAGAAACAACCTTATTTGTTGTAGTATCGAAAACGTTCACTACGCAAGAAACATTAAGTAATGCTACTACTATTAAAAAGTGGTTTTTAAAGTACGCGACTCAAGATGATATTGCCAAACATTTTGCGGCGGTATCAACAAATAGTGAAAAAATTGCTGAATTTGGAATAGATGCGGCAAACGTATTTCCTATGTGGGATTGGGTTGGAGGTAGATTTTCATTATGGAGTGCTGTAGGTCTAACGATTGCTTTGGCGGTTGGCTATGATAATTTTGATGCCCTATTACAAGGTGCGAATGAGGCTGATGTACATTTTAATGAAACTGAGTTTTCTGAGAACATTCCCGTTGTAATGGCATTGTTAAGTGTATGGTATAATAATTTTCATGGTGCGGAGACTGAAGCAATAATTCCTTACGCACAATATTTAAGTAGATTTTCTGCTTATTTACAACAAGGTATAATGGAAAGCAATGGTAAAAGTGTTGACCGCGCTGGTAATGTCGTTGGTTATGAAACAGGTACCATTATATGGGGTGAACCAGGTACAAATTCGCAACACGCATTTTTTCAACTAATACATCAAGGCACCAAATTAATACCTACTGACTTTATTGGGTACAAGAACTCATTGTATGGCGATAAGGACCATCATAATAAATTGATGGCAAATTATTTTGCACAGACTGAAGCTTTAATGAACGGTAAAACTAAGGCAGAAGTGATTTCCGAACTTGAAGCTAAAAACGTGGCGAAAAAAGAAATTGATAAACTTGCACCGTTTAAGGTTTTTACAGGTAATAAGCCAACGAATACGATGCTGATCGATAAATTAACACCAAGAAGTTTAGGTTCATTGATTGCCTTTTATGAACATAAAATCTTTGTGCAAGGTGTGATTTGGAACATTTTTAGTTATGACCAATGGGGTGTGGAATTAGGTAAACAACTAGCGGGAACTATACTTAATGATATTGAGAATTTAGAAATTTCAGCACATGATAGTTCAACACTGAGACTTCTTCAATATTTTAAGAAATAATTTAGAGTTTTGATAAGATCTTTAGAGAGGAGATAACTATTTCATTTTCAGTTCTATTATATCATTTTTTCAAGTATTTTTGCAATGCTGATTTAACGTTATCTTAACGCTAGAGGACAAAAATTAGAAGACTTTTGCAGCAAGTTAAAAACTAACAAATACTTGAAAAAATGAAAAAAATGTACTTTGCGATTGCGGTATTTTTAATGACCGTAACTGCTTTTTCACAAGGAACTATTACTGGTACTGTTCTAGATGGTGATTCTAACTCACCTTTACCTGGTGCAACCGTAATGGTAAAAGGTACCACGAATGGTACTTCATCTGATTTTGATGGGAATTTCACAATTAACGTAAGTTCAGCAACTGGAACTTTAGTAGTGTCTTACATTGGATTTGATTCTAAACAGATTTCTTTTACTGCTTCAGGTAATATTGGTTCAATTGTTCTGGAGCCTAATGCTGAAGAGTTAGAGGGTGTTATTGTAACTGGTGTACAAGATATTGCAAAGGATCGTAAAACTCCTGTTGCAGTTTCTACCATTAAAGCAGAAGAGATTCAATTGAAATTAGGTTCTCAAGAATTTCCAGAGTTGTTAAATACTACTCCATCTATATATGCTACTAAATCAGGTGGTGGTTTTGGTGATGCACGTGTAAATATTCGTGGTTTCGACACTAATAACTCAGCGGTAATGATAAACGGTGTTCCAGTAAATGATATGGAAAACGGTCAAGTATACTGGAGTAACTGGGCTGGTCTTTCAGATGTAACGTCTGCAATTCAAGTTCAAAGAGGTCTAGGATCATCTAAATTGGCAGTATCATCTGTTGGTGGTACAATTAATGTTGTCACTAAAACTTCTTTAAATGCAGAAGGTGGAGCAATAGGCGCAACTGTAGGTAACGATGGTTATGTTAAAACATTAGCTTCTTATTCTTCCGGACTTTTAGATAATGGGTTTTCTGCTTCTATGTTAATTAGTAGAACAGGTGGTAGTATGTATGCTGATGGTACTGAATTTGAAGGGTATAATTTCTTTATGGGATTGGGTTATACTGCGGGTGATCACAGTTTAGAGTTTATGGTTACAGGTGCTCCTCAATGGCACAACCAAAGAAGTAGAGCTACATCAATTGACACTCAAATTCTTTATGGTGATGGTGATGGTGAGCCAAACAGAAAATATAACGAAGATTGGGGTTATAGAAATGGTGAGGAATATAGCTTTCGTCGTAATTTCTATCACAAACCTGTTATCAGTTTAAACTGGAACTGGAAGCTAAGTGAGAAAACTACTTTAGAAACCTCTACATATGCTTCTTTTGGCCGTGGTGGTGGTACTGGTGAAATAGGTGAAATTAATGGAAGAAGACAATTTGCATTACCTAGAACTGCTGATGGTTTAATAAGGGTTGATGATATTATTGCTTACAACAGTGGTCAATTGGTGTCAGATTTCAGTGATACACCAAGAGAGCAAATTAATGGTCAATATGTGAATAATAGTGATCAAAATGCTAATGAAAATAACACTAACGGTATTTCAAGAAGGGCTTCTGTGAATTCTCATAACTGGTATGGAATTTTGGCTAACTTCAATAACCGTATTTCTAGTGATTTAACTATTGATTTTGGTGTTGATCTTAGAAAATATAAAGGGTATCACTATAGAAGAGTGAATGATCGTTTAGGTGGAGATGTCTATCAAGAAACAGATAATAGAAACAATCCAAATCAGTTATTCTCTGAAACTTATAATGCAAACCAACCTTGGTGGGTATTTGGTAACATTGATGATGAGGAAAAAATTGATTATTACAATACAGGTTTGGTAAATTGGTTAGGTCTTTTTGGTCAAGTTGAATATAACTTTACTGAAGATATCACAGGTTTCGTTCAAGGTGCATTATCTAACCAAGGTTTTGCAAGAGAAGAGTTCTTTAATGAAGTGCCAGCTGCAAAAACTGATTTTGAAAATATTCTTGGTGGAAACGTAAAGGGTGGGGTAAACTGGAACGTAGACGCAAGAAATAACTTTTTTGCTAATGCAGGATATTATTCTAAACAACCATTATTTGATGCAGTCTATATCAATTTTGGAAATAACTTGAATCCAAATTTAACTAATGAAAAAATCACTGGCTTCGAATTAGGATATGGTTACAGAAGTTCAAAGTTTAGAGCAAATGTAAACTTGTATTATACAAGCTGGAAGGATAGGTTTGAATCTACCGGGGCAACCTTTAATGCTGGTCAGCCAGATGAAATTCGTGGTACCGCTAATATTTTAGGTATTACTCAGGTTCACACGGGTATTGAGTTTGATGGTAGATTTCAAGCTAGTGACAAATTTGCACTAACTGGTATGATGTCAATTGGCAACTGGGAATATAAAGATGATGTTACTGCTACTTATTTTGATAATGATCAAGCTCCTATTATTATAGGTGGTGTAGAGCAGGTTGAAACGTTAGCCTTAGATGGTGTTAAAGTTGGTGATGCAGCACAGTTCACTGCATTTATAGGTGCTGATTATAATGTAGTTAATAACTTAAATGTTGATTTTGGATATCGTTTTGCGGGTAATTTATATGCGCAATTTGACGCCACTGATGTAGGTCCTGATGGCGCTTTGAAGTTGCCTTCTTTTGGTCTTGCAGATGCAGGTGCAACATATAGCATTCCATTCGATGATAAAAATTTAAGCTTCAGATTAAATGTAAATAACTTGTTCGATACAACGTATATCGCAGAATCTGATACTAATATTTTCGCACAACCAGGTGATGATACTTATGATGGTATTAATACTAGCAACCGTGTTTTCTTCGGTTTTGGTACTACTTGGAACTTAAGTGCTAGATTTAACTTCTAAACTAGTTCTTCGAGATTATTCAAAACCCTGCCAATTGGCAGGGTTTTTTTATGCATAAAATTGACTATTTTTAAATCTTAATAAATGAAATCATGGAAGAAACAGGATTAGCGTATACTTGGGTACACTCTTTACACTCTTATTTGGCTTATATCGCATTAGCGGTATTGATTTTGGCTGTTGCAAATGCAATAACTGGTTTAATGAGTAAAAGAATTTTTAATATGGGTAAAGATTTAAGATTAAGTCTTTTTGCCTTGATTTTGTGCCATATTCAATTGTTGGTTGGGTTGTTACTTTATTTCGTTTCGCCAAGTGGATTAAGTGCTATTCAAGAATTCGGAATGGGAGGTTTAACTTCGGCAGCTCGATTACTTGCAGTAGAGCATCTATTTATTAATATTTTAGCCATCGTTTTAATAACTATTGGTTGGTCCAGACATAAGAAGTTTGTAGAAGGAGATAAAAAATTTAAAAGTATCGCAATTTTCTACGGAATTGGCTTAGTGCTTATATTAAGTAGAATACCGTGGGGACAATGGTTTAATTAATCAATTAAAATTTATCAATGAATAAAATTACATCTACATTATTGGTGCTATTATTTAGTGCCTCATTATTAGCTCAAAAACAAGAATTGTTTAATGGTGAAAGCTTAGAAGGCTGGTCTGTTTATGGCACTGAAAATTGGTATGTTGAAGATGGGCTTTTAATTTGTGAAAGCGGTCCTGACGCAGAATATGGATATTTAGGTACAGACAAGCATTATAAAAACTTCATTCTTGATCTAGATTTTAAACAAGAAGCAGACGGTAATAGCGGGGTTTTTATTAGGTCGACGGTAGATGGTACGACTGTAAGTGGCTGGCAAGTAGAAGTTGCTCCTCCTGGTGCGTTCACAGGCGGCATATATGAATCTTATGGTAGACAATGGTTGATTAAACCTCCCTTAGAAAAAGACAAGGCATTAAAGTTTGGTGAATGGAACCATATGAAAATTAAAGTGGACGGCAAAGTAGTAACCTCTTGGGTAAATGGTGTCGAAATGGTTTCTTTAAAGGATAGGCTTATTGGTAAAGGAGAAGGAGCTATTTTATTACAAATACATTCTGGTGGCGGTATAAAAGTAAAGTGGAAAAATATCGAAATTGAGGAATTGGATTAATTTACTTTTTTAATCAAATGAAGAAAGACGGGAAAATGGTCGCTATATCCACCAATATAGCTACCTCCCGCATAGGTTCGTAATGGGTAGCCTTTATATTTTCCTTTCGGATCCATTAAATAGCTGGGTGTGAAAATGCCTACTTTCCAATAACTATACGTTTGTTTTTGCATATCTAAAAGGCTAGAGGTCATATATAATTGGTCAAAAAGGTTCCATTTATCTCTATATGCCAAAGAACCTTTACCTTTTCTAAAAAGTTTTTCCATAGGGCCATAGAGACTAAGTGAATCTAGATTCTTATAGTTTTTCTGCACGTTTAGTATTTTTTTAAAACTAGGGTCTATTGGGTCATCATTAAAATCGCCCATACTAATTATCTTAGCATTGATATCTTGCCTTCTTACAGAGTCTATAATGCGTTTGTTAAGTTTAGCGGCCTCTAGTCTATATGGTCTGCTTCTGGCCTCACCGCCACTTCTAGAAGGCCAGTGATTTACTAGAAAATATATCTTTTCGTTATCTAATAATCCTTCAACGATAAGCTGATCTCTAGTGTAGTTGCGTTTTCCAGCTAAATCGAAAAGCAAAAGTCGATGACTATTAAAATTTACAGGAATAAAAGCATCTTTTTTATATAACAGCGCTACATCAATACCGCGTTCATCCGGCGAATCGAAATGTATAATTCCATAATTGGTTTGTGATAAATTATCATGGTGAACCAAATCATGTAAGACCCTTATGTTTTCAACTTCACAAACACCAATTAAATCCGGAGCTGTTTTGTTTTCTGTAGAACCAATTTCAGAAATTACTTTAGACATCTGAGTAATTTTTTCTTTGTAGCGTTCTTCCGTCCAGTGATCTTTCCCTGTTGGCGTCCGGTCGTCGTCAAAAATTAATGTATCATTTTTCGTGTCAAAAAGATTTTCCAAATTATAAAAGGCAACGGTTCTAATTTGATAAGTAGCGGCCTCTTGTGCAAATAAACTTATTTGAGAGATAAGTAAGAAATAGAATAGAAATAGCTTCATCGAGGGCATTATGTCTTAATTATTAGCTAGTATACGGAATTTTCGCGTTAATTATTTCTTAAAATGTATCTTAATGGCTTATTAACAATACGGTGAGCTTTTAAATGATAAAACATTTACTGTTTTTATTAGTTGTTTTTAAAATTAGCATCCTACAATCTCAGGTCAATTCTACTATTGCAGGAGTTATTGAAGAGACGACCAATGGTGAGAAAATTACTAATGCAGTAGTAATGGTTGAGGGAAGCGTCTTTTCAATTGGCACCAATGATATGGGAGAGTTTAGCATAACTACTTCAAAGAAAGGACAATTTATTTTAAATATTACTGCACAAGATTATGTTACCAAGCGAATACCTATTTTTCTTGATGGTGTTAATTTAGACTTAGGAACAATACATTTAGAGCGTGATATAATTTTTGAGAAAACTATTAATTTGGTAAACATTACTGACGATGAGTTGCTTGATGATGAGGTTAATTCAAATGCATTGGCATTGCTTCAATCTACGAAAGACATTTTTCTTAATAGAGCTGCTTTTGATTTCGGACAAGCATTTTTTAGGGTAAGAGGATATGATTCACAATATGGAGAGGTATATCTAAACGGAATGCCCATGAACAAAATGTATGATGGTAGACCGCAATGGAATAATTGGGGAGGGTTAAATGATGTGATCAGAAATCAACAATATGCTAATGGGTTAAGTGCTTCAGATTTCTCTTTTGGTGGTATTCTTGGAAATACAAATATAGATTTACGTCCATCAGGATTACGACCTGGCACTAGGCTATCATCATCTGTATCGAACAGAACATATAGTGGTAGGCTTATGGCAACATACAATTCTGGACTTAAAAAGGATAAATATGCCTATATACTTTCGGCTTCTAGAAGATGGGCTAGGGAAGGTTACATCGCTGGAACTTTATATGATTCATACTCTCTATATAGCTCTTTTGAATATCTACTAAATGAGCAAAATACACTATCTGCAACTGCTATCGTAGCCTCGAACAGAAGAGGTCGTTCTTCTGCAATCACCGAAGAAGTGTATAAAATTCAAGGAAATAGATACAATCCATATTGGGGGTTTCAAAACGGTAAAATTCGAAATTCTAGAGAGCGAAATATACGGGAACCACTATTTTTATTGAATTATAATCATGAATCTAACGGATTAGTGATAAAGGCAGGCTTGGCTTACCAAACTGGTATCTATAAAAGAAGTAGGTTGGGTTATTTTAATGCTCCAAATCCTGACCCTACCTACTATAGATATTTGCCGAGTTTTTATTTGAATAGTCCAATTGGGGCAAATTTTGAAAGTGCGGTTTTGGCTGAGGAAGGTTTTATTCAAAATCCGCAAATGAATTGGGACAATATATTTAAGGCTAATACCAGTTTAGGCCAAGAAGGTGAAGCCGCATATGTTTTGTATGATGATACAACAAAAGATAATCAGTTTACAGCTAGGGTAAATGCCAACATTGATATTAATAGTCATTTAAGGGTTGATTTTGGACTAACCTATAAACATTTAACGTCTGAAAATTATGCTATAATCGATGATTTGATTGGTGCTCAATATCACAGAGATATCGACACATTTTCTGAAACACTCAACGATGTTGTTGGAAATGTTAATAAACAGAATGGCGATAATTTTAATTACAAGTATAATTTTGAAGGGAATATGACGGACATGTATGCCCAACTAAATTTAAACTATGATAAAGTAAATGCATTTATATCTGGTAAATACAGCAAAGTAGATTATCAAAGAAATGGATTGTTTCAAAATGACCGCTTTCCGGATACTTCCCTTGGAGAAAGCGAACCAATACAATTTTCAAATTGGTCGGGCAAATCTGGGTTAACTTATAATATTACAGGAAGACATTGGGCTACTGCTAATACAGCCTTTATAAATAAGGCGCCGTTGCTTCAAAATGTCTTTATAAATCCAAGGGAGAATAATACGGTAGTGCCTAATTTGCAAAGTGAAAAAATTACTAGTATAGATTTAAATTATTTTCTTAGAATGCCAAAACTTACCGGTAGACTAACAGGTTTCTATACGCGATTTCAAGATGGTACAGATGTTAATTTTTTTTTCGTTGATTCTGGTATAGGTTCAGATTTTGTGCAAGAGGTGTTAACCGATTTAGATAAGTTGCATTTAGGAACAGAACTAGGTTTAGAGTATCAATTATCAAGCGCGGTAAAATTATCTTTAGTAACATCGGTTTCGAAGTATCTATATGCTAGTGACCCTTTTGTAACAATTAACTTTGATACTGCTGGGGCTAGTGAAGATTTAATTGACGTTTCTGGCTCAAAGTTCTTGGGCCAGTCTGCTATTAAAGGATATAAATTGGCTCAAGGGCCACAAAAAGCAATTGCTGTAGGTATTGAATATAGAGACCCAAAATATTGGTGGGTAAGCATGACTGCTAATTATTTAGCCAATAATTATGCAAATATTTCAACAATAACCAGAACTAAAAGTTTTTTAATAGATCCAGAAACGGGACAAAGATTCCCAGATGCTACTAATGAAAATGTTCAAAAGCTTTTAAAACAAAATAGGTTAGATAATTTCTATTTATTAAACCTAGTTGGAGGTAAGTCTTGGTTAAAGAAGGGGAGATATTTTAGTGTCTTCGCAAGTGTCAACAATGTCTTTGATACCACCTTTAGAACTGGTGGGTATGAACAAAGTAGAAATGGAAATTATGGTCAATTGAAGCAAGATAATTTTAGTGGCAACCCATCTTTTGCTCCAAAATATTGGTATGGTTTCGGTAGAACCTACTTTTTAAATATGGCATTTAGTTTCTAAATTTGATATGATAAAGATGATTTTTAAAAACAATTATTTATTTAAAATCTATGTTTTAAGCATTATGCTAGTGTTTAACGCATGTGTAAAAAATAGAGACTTTGATGAACCTGAATTAGTTTGTTCTGATGAAGATTTCAGTATTGTAAGTATATCAGAACTAAAAAATTTATACGCTGGCGAGACTGTTCAAGTTCAAGAAGATTGGGTTATTAAAGGATATGTTGTTTCTTCTGACAAGTCAGGTAATTTTTTCAATGTACTTCATTTTCAAGACGCATCGAGTAATCCTACAGAGGGTTTGCAGATAGAATTGGAATTAAGAGATTCACATTTATTTTTTGATATTGGCCGGTCAGTTTTTATAAAAATAAAAGGGCTGTATTTAGGTCAGTCGAACGGTTTATTTAAAATAGGAGGCGTATTTACCTCTTTCGGCAATCGTAGTGTAGGTAGGTTGCCTAACAGCGTCGTTTTTGATCATATTTTATTGTCTTGTGATACAGTAGAAAAAATATTGCCAAAGTCGGTCTCTATTTTGGAGTTAAACAAAAGTATGGTGAATACGCTTGTGCGTATAGATAATATTGAGTTTAAAGAAGATGAAATAGGTCAATCTTTTGCAGTTGAAAAAGAAGAGACACAAAGAACTTTAGTTGATTGCGAAGACAATGAATTGATACTTATAAATAGTGGCTATTCTGATTTTCAAGCTCAAATTATTCCAGATAAAATGGGTGTGGCAACTGGTGTTTTAACGATGGATAAAAATGAGTTTCAATTAATCATTAGAACGGTTGATGATTTAGATTTTAATTTTGAACGTTGTGAAGAATTGATTGATGAATTTACGTCGACCTCTGTTTTTATCTCTGAAATTGCTGACCCCGATAATAATTCCGGAGCAAGGTTTTTAGAATTATATAATTCTTCTAATGAATCTTTATCGTTAAAAGGATGGGACTTAGTTCGATATACGAATACAAGTAGCGAGGTTAGCTCAACTATTGATTTATCCGACTACAGCATTGACGCAAACGGACTTATAGTAATTTCACCAAATGCTTTAGAATTTGAAAATGTATATGGGTTTTTGCCAACAATTTCAGCGGGCACAAATTCACCGGCAGATTCTAATGGTGATGATAATATTGCTTTAATAGACCCTTTCGGAACTGTTATAGATATATTTGGCGTTATAGGAGAAGATGGTAGCAATACAAACCATGAATTTGAAGATGGGAAAGCAGTAAGAATAATAGAGGTGATATCAGGAAATTCGGTTTTTACTGAAAGTGAATGGTTTATATATAACGATACTGGTAATAATGGTACTATAGATAAACCACAAAATGCTCCTTTCGACTATACACCCGGTATAAGATAGAACTACTCCAATTCTTGCGAATCAATTATTTTTTTTACAGCATTTTCCGTTAAGGGCTTAACGATATAATCTTTTACCAAACTGTAATTTTTCGACTTCTCCATAAGCTCTGGGCTTATAAAAGAACTGGTAATGTAAATTTGAACATGTGCTATTTTATCTTTAGGCAGGTCTTGAAATTCCTCTAGAAACGACCATCCATCTCTTCTGGGCATATTTAAATCAAGAAAAATTATAGTGGGCAATGGTATATTTTCGACTACTAGGCCAATTAAACCATCAAGAGCTTCTTGACCACCTGTATAATATAGGATGTTGTCAGAAAAGTCAAATGCTTTTAAAATTTTTTTACTGCTAATAGAAAAAAACTCGTCATCATCAATGATACAACAGCTATGAAATTTGCTCATTTGTGATAATTTTTAATTAAATCTTATTTTGATTTAGGTTTGTAAATTGGACAAATAATATAGGACGAAGATAGCAAAATAGTAAGGTGAGAAGGGAAATAATAATATTATTTGCAATGGCTTTTTTTAACTAAAATGATATGATTCTATTTAATTATGAGGTGTAAGACATACATTTATAGGTGCTAGATTGCACAAATGGCGAAATAAGTTATTTTGTTATCGAGCCTAAAATTTTCCATTTCAACCACTGTATTAGTCCGCAACCCAGTATAAATTTTTGTCCGGTATTGATGTCCTCTTTACCATTTAAAGCTAATTCTACAGCAGTTTTAATTTTATTTGGAACTTCTGAGATGACATCAAAAAGATATTTTCCTTCTATATCTTCTTTGTTATCTGTAAAAACGTTCAACCACTGGTTAGAGTAACTAATAAAGTTTAACTTAGTATCCACAATGGCGATTGCTGCGGGGGTCTCTTTTAAGAGAAAGTCAACGGCTAATGTTTTTAATATGGGTCTGTTTAAAACTTAAAGGGACATATTTCTCATAAAGTAAGATAAAATTCTTTTTAAGTAAGAAAATACGTTATTTTAAACTCTTGCTGGTATTTTAATAGATTCATGAGGTTTAATAATAATTACAACTATGAACGAATTCTTTTTTAAAGCAATTAGAGAGGGTAATTTAAACGAGGTTAAACCTATGTTAGAAAAAAACCCGGTACTAGTTAATAGTAAAGATGCTCGAGGATCTACCCCATTGATTCTGGCTACCTATTATGATGAAATGGAGATAGCGATTTTACTGTTAGATAGAGGAGCTAAAATAGACGCTGTTGATGCTTCGGGAAATACGGCCTTAATGGGTGTTTGTTTCAAAGGGTTTACCGATATAGCTAAACTTCTGATTGAGAAAAAGGCACAATTAAATGAGAGAAATGCTATGGGTGCAACATGCCTAATCTATGCTGCTCAGTTTAATCGTTTTGAGATTGCTAAATTATTGATAGCCAATGGCGCTGATAAATCAATTAAAGATAATAGAGGTAATACAGCTTTAGATCATGCAAAAACCCAAGGTTTGAATGCTTTTATTGATTTGCTTGAATAAGAACTTTTATGAAAAATGAGAATATTACCTTAAAAATAGCTCTCGTTCAATCTGTTTTACATTGGGAAGATCCAATTGCCAATAGAGCAATGTTCAATGATAAAATTGAACAAATTGAAAAAGATATTGATGTTATTGTTTTGCCAGAAATGTTTACTACTGGTTTTACCATGTCACCACAAAATATAGCAAGTGAAGAAGGTTCTATAACTTTAAATTGGATGAAAGATATAGCCGCTAGAAAAAACAGTGCAATTATTGGTAGTATAGTTTATAATGAAAAACAGACTTATTTTAATCGTCTTTTTTTTGTAAAACCTAATGGCGAAATCTTTACATACGATAAGAGACATACGTTTACGTTGGCAGGGGAACATAAAAAATATCAATCTGGCAAACAAAGATTGGTGGTAGCCTATAAAGGCTTTAATTTTTGTCCATTGATTTGTTACGATCTCCGGTTTCCTGTTTGGAGTAGAAACACCGAGAATATTGATATTTTACTTTATTCAGCAAATTGGCCATCACCAAGAATTAATGCTTGGGATGCTCTATTGAAAGCACGTGCTATAGAAAATATGGTATTTTGTATTGGAGTCAATAGAATTGGAGAGGATAATGAAGGGCATGAATACCCTGGTCATACCAGTATGTACTCTCCGCTCGGTAATGAATTGGGACTCTCCAAAAAAGAAGAAATTTTAATCGTAGAGGTAACTAAAAATGAGATTGAAAAACTGCGTAGTAAACTTACATTTTTAGAAGACCGAGATCAATTTAATCTATTAGATTAAAGGTTTCTATTTTTTCCCAATTGGCTCGCAACTCTATAAAGTTAGGGTAATAACTTATCTTTTCTGGTTGTATTTTCTTTAAAAAATTACCGGTATCCCATTTTCTATTTTTATTGGAATCAAATATGACTCTAGCCATATACTTGCCAGGGTTTAAATTATTGAACGTATAGGTTTGCGGTTTGTTGGCATAAATTTCTCTTTGAATTTCACCTTTTTCATTGGTAAGTTGAACGATGATAGGGTATGTGATATTATTGCCATTTAGTTCTAAACTAAGATTGCCATAATCTGCAACGCTTTTAGTTCTTAGGTTATATACAACGGTATCATTCGTGTTATCAAAAAAATCGGTAATTGCCCCAGGTAAAAGTTCAATTTTATAGCTTTGATTAGGTAGAATTTTAAAATCAAAATTTAACTGATTTTCGAGAGTGTCCAACTTTAAATTATTGGCTACAAGTAGCGTGTCTTTGTCAGTAAGTTTAATTTTAGTAGAATCAAAACTTATCAATGGGGTGTTGACTAAAACTTTAATAGGCTTTTCAAATTCAATATTGCCCTGTTGGTTTAATGATAACCGTAAAGAATCAAATTGAACTTTGCGGCTTTTTACATTAAAGGTATCAGAAATCTTTAAATTTTCATTGGTGATGGAAAAGAGAATAGAATCCATTGTATATGGGGTAAACCAGAAATTTAAAGTATCTTTTTCCCTTTCTTTAGTGATTATCGATCTTACGGTATCGGGTAATTTAGTAATGCTTTCAATGTCTATTGCTGAGCCATCGCCATAATATCCAAAACTAATTTTATTACTGGCTTCCATACTAGGAACAGCAATTCCATAATCAGGAATTTCCTTAAAGAGATTTAAAAGGTAAATAGAATCAGTAGGCAAATTTATAGTGTCTTCTACAAAGCCAATTTTATCTGTTTTTTGGTCAAATATATTATTTCCGGCAATATCTTTAATGGCAAATAACGCATATTTACCTTCTTTTAAATTTCTAAGCTTAAATATTACGGCACTGTCAAGTGTATTGGTTATATAGTTTGGTGGTTTTTGATAAAGGGTAGAATCGGTGTAGCTCGAGTCTATTTTATAAAGCATAACGCTCACAAACTCATCAACCTTTTTATTAAAGGCATCTGTTATAACTCCTGTTAGTTCCAAAGAATCTATATAATCACCGGTTGAAAATACGTAGGTAAAGAATGGAAGAGGATTTTCTTCATTGTTATCTACAATACCCTGGCCAAAATTTAATGTGTAAGTAGTATTGGCAGCTAAAGTATCCTTTATGGTAATTTCAACATACTTATTGGCATTACCCTGCGGGGAAAGAACAGGTGTGTATTTTAAAGGTGGAGATACAATAAGTTGCTTTTGAATATCTTTTAATTTCACCAATTCATTAAAATAAAGCCTAATTTTTTGGTCCTTAAAATTAATGGACATATTGGGTGGTTCTGCCCGTATTAATTCTGGTGGTGCTATATCTTTTGGTCCTCCAGTAGGAGTGCCTCTTTGAGCGCATTGGTATGAGGCCAATACAATGATAAAAACAAATATAAATCCAAGAATTTTTCTGCTCATAAGTGCGATTATCAATCACAAAGAAACAACATATTTTATAGAAAACTATGCCTTTGGTACAACGGCCATACTCGAAATATAAATAGTAATACCTTCTATGTCTTTTAAGGTGTTGGCACAAATCTCCATTGTAGCGCCTGTAGTAATTACATCATCGACTAATAATATGTTTTTGTTTTTAAGTATTTGTTTATTATTTATCTCATACAGAGAACGGTTATCTTGCCATCTGCTTAGTCTGTTCTTTTTGGTCTGCGTTTTCGTATTAGCTGTTTTTATAAGTATATCATCGGCATAACTGGCGTTAATGTGTAATGCGATTTGTTTAGCAAAAAGTGCCACTTGGTTATAGCCGCGTTGCCTCAATTTTTTTCTATGCAAGGGAATAGGAATTACAAAATCAATGTTTGTCAAATGGCCTTGTCCCTTTAAAATCTGTCCATACCAATCACCTAAAAATTGTCCAATACTTTCTTGATTCTTATATTTTAAGAAGTGAATCAGGTTTTTTACTATTCCAATTTCGGTAAAGAATAAGAAT
>TARA_R110002050_G_scaffold108088_7_pt1 | contig 18540 bp, 12 predicted proteins | sample TARA_R110002050 | Tara Oceans TARA_R110002050 (sample SAMEA4396988) | marine metagenome | biome: Polar Biome; feature: [DCM] deep chlorophyll maximum layer (ENVO:01000326); material: water (ENVO:00002006), including particulate matter (ENVO:01000060) such as... | depth 25 m
TGCCGCCTTCCGCAGCCTCGTTGAGCGTCCACGTGCCAAACTTGAAGCCTTTCTCGCGCGCCCAATGGAGCAGCCGGAGGTCGCCCTCGCGCGCCGCGTGCGAAGAGATCTTCCCGCCGTGCTTCGCCCACGCCGCCCGGGCCTCGGCAGGCTTGAAGGCGATCGCGGCCCGGGCCGCCTTGCAGGTGCCCCTGAGCTCGACCAGCGTCCTGACGTCGAGGCGCGCGTGCAGCTCGGGACCCACGTCGGCGTGGAAGAGCACCTCGTCGGCCCACGGCACGGTGCCCGACGTGGCGGTCTCGGTGGACTCCATGGGTGACGAACCCGCGAGATTTGCGTGAGATTGGTGTTGAGCAGCAGAAAGCTGTGGCGCTCGGTGCGCGTCTCGCTTTTACTTTTTCTATTGAAATACTATAAAAGGGATAGCGGGTTCCGGCGGCTGCGCACCCGCAGCTTTCTCCTGCACAAGCGAGCCGGTCTGCGTCTCGGACGCGTGCCTGCAATGTCCGCGTCACACATCCGTCTCGAAGCAATCAAACGCCTCTGCGTGGCAATCGACACGTTCGATGTCCAGGCTGTCAGGGAGGCTGCTCGCGTCGCAACGGATGCAACTGTGGCATCCTGTGTCGCCATCTACCAAGCAGCTGCTCCTGCTGACGAGGGCGGCAGCCCGCAAGACGACGCTTCCGACGTCGTCGAGGAGTTCGCAGCGGTGCTACACTATGCCTCTGAAAAAACATATGTCGAAGGCAGGCAACGCGTCGCCGAGGGGATTGTCACATTGCTGAACAGGTCGCTGCGTAAACTGGGCGACGACCTGACCAACAGCGACCTGTCGCAGTATGGTCACGAGAACTGGGACTTCTGTGGGCACGAGGACAACGGTGGCTTCTTCACCGATGATATTCCGATGGGCGACGCCAACACAGCCCTCTCAGCCTACTTTACAAAAATGACGGTGTGGTCCGGCTGGTGCTGCAAGGGCGATGCGATGATGCACACCATCGTCAGCGCCAAGACCCCAAACACAATGCAGCAAGCACTGACTACATTTGCAGCGGTTCAGAAGTGGCCCAACGTCGACAAGGAGTGGCACGACCTGGTAGAGAGCAGCATGTTCCAGAACGAGCCACTGCAATGGTCATCCGACGACGCAGACAGGGATGTCCGCGACGGTGTCTACCAGAACTCGGTGTTGTGTCACATCGACCCCGATACGATGCTGAAGCTGCTCAGCGATCCGACAGCGGCCTCGAACGCAAGCGTTCGCTCCATGTTCGCGGCCATGCGCATCGTTCGCAACGACGCCCTCCTCCGTTTGAAGCAGCCGGAGCGCATGGCCAACACTCTCGCCTTCGCGGTAGGCATGAAGTATGTTCAGGGCGAGCGGTCCGCCCGCTACCACCACATGTGGCGCAGGTGGTTCGTTCTCTGGAGCACGGCCTCCCGCTGGACCAAGTACGTCGGTGAGCGACTGGGCGCCCCACTCGGGGCGATCGGGCTGCAGCTTCGTCAGCAGTTCGACGTCGACATGGGCGACGCGAGCGGGCAGCCCTAGCCGGGCCACCACTCGCACACGAAAAGGTGGGCACGCGGACGAGGCGCGCGAGCGAGCGCGGACCAGAACCAGACTCGAGTCGTGTGTGCACACTACACTTTCTCGGTTTGGACGCTGCTCAGCCGATCTCGAGATTCCATCTCGGTGATGAGAAATCGGAGATATCGGCTGCGGGCAAAGCAACACACGGCTTAGTCGTGATTGTGTCTGTCTTTAGCGCGGGTTTCCGACGAAACACCCTAGAGAAGAAAGCAAATTGTTCGAACCGCATCGGACCGATACTTCTCACCGCTTTCTACTGATCGTCACCGCCCTTTCACCACCGCCTCTCCGGTAGCAATATCCGAGCAAATGGACAGCGAGGGCTCGGACAGCGAGGGCTCGGACCGCGATGACGCTCTGGACCTCCTCCGCGACGCCATCGACGCCCTCGACATAGCGCTCGTTCTAGAGGCCGCAAGGGCGGCGATCTCTGCCACCACCCAATCGTATCGTTTCGCATATGAGGACGAGCAGCAGAATGGGCCGCCGCCGTGGCCCGCCCTGACCTGTGATCACATAGGCAACGACCATGTCGAGGAGTTTGCACGGGTCGTTCACGACGCATGCAAGACGACTTTTGTACCTGGCAAGCAGCTGCTCGCCCAAACCATGATTCTGGAGCTGAACAAGTCGCTCAAAGCGCTTGGCATAGCTATGAACGACGTCGACAGGGGCCAGTGGCATGATGTTGCCCAAGGTGGCTTTTACACCACTGACATTCCACAATGCGGCGACGCGCAGACGACCCTCAAGGTGTTCTTCACACAGATGGCCACATGGAATGGCTGGGCAATTCGCGGAGATAGCATGATGAGGTCCATTGTGAATGATGGGCATGACAACACCATGCACCAGTCGCTGCTCACCTTTGCGGCGCTGCACAAGTGGAGATGTGTCGACAAGGAGTGGCACGATCTTGCCTACAGCATGTACAGTGAATTCATTGACATAGAGGGCGAATCCGAAGCCACTCACGAAGACGAGGACGTGATCTTCCACCACGACCCCGACACGATGCTCGAGCGTCTCAGCGACCCCGGGCGCGTCAAGAACTCAGAAGTCAGGTGCATGTTTGCCGCCATGCGGGCCACACGGAAAGAACTAGCTGATCGCTTCGGGGTTACGGAGCCGGTGGCCAGTGACGCCGCGTTCGCCGTCGGCATGCAGTACGTTCGAGCGCAGAACTCCGCTCGCCACCGCCGCATCTGGCACAAGTGGCTTCTCACCTGGAAGACCGTCTCCCGCTGGACCAAGTACGTCGGTGAGCAGCAGGGCGCGCCCCTCGGGGCGATCGGGCTGCAGCTTCGTCAGCAGTTCGACGTCGACATGGGCGACGCCAGCGGGCAGCCCTAGCCGACCCACGCCACGCACACGGCGACGCGAGCCCGACGGGTGGGCGTCGCGGAGGAGGCGTTCGTCTCGAGCAAGCTATTGCGCTTTGCGTACTCCGTACCTTGCAAGAGGCCTGCGCTCGTGTCCTAGTCGTCGTATACAGCAGAAACACTATCAACCACACCACAAGCACCACACACACCAGGCACACCGCGCGTACCAGCGCACCCACGGTGCGCGTCACCCCGGCACCCACGCCGCACCCACGCATGCCCTACTTCCCAAAGAAGCCCATGAGCGACGTTTGCGTCGTCGCCTTGGCCACCACCGCCTTCTCGTGCACCAGCTTTGGCCGCGCGTGCTTGCACACGCGCGCCCCGCGGCCGAACTTCCTGTCTCTGTTGAGCGTCTCGATGTGCTTGTTCACGTGGCCAGGCGTGGCGAGCGTCGCCAGGTAGGAGCGCAGCTCGTCGAACTCGCCTTCCTTCTTCACGTTACCCCAGAAGGTTTTGTCGAGCGAGCAGATGCTGTCCTCGCCGAAGCCGTACTCGTCCATGAGCAGCTCCAGTGTGTCTTTGACAGCTGTGCTTTTGTCGCTTGCCAGACCAGACCAGAATGGATTACCAGAATTGGCAAGTCTTTCCATCTGAAAGCCACGGTTCAAGAGCCACTCGATGCCCTCCGTCAGCTTGACGGGGTGTTTGACGAGGGCGGAGTAGAATGAGTCGCCCATGGTTGCAAGCCGCTCGACCGCGAGTCCACGCCCGAGCATGGCCTCAATGCCCTCGGTCAGCTTGACTGGGTGGTTGACGAGGGCGGAGTAGAAAGAACCGCCCATGTTGTGGAGCCGCTCCACCGCGAGGCCACGGCCGAGGATGGCCTCGATGCCCTCCGTCAGCTTGACTGGGTGGTTGACGAGGGCAGAGTAGAAGGAGCTGCCCATGTTGTGGAGCCGCTCTACCGCGAGGCCACGGGCGAGCATGGCCTCAATGCCATCGGCCAGCTTCACCGGGTGGTTGACGAGGGCGGAGTAGAAGGACCCGCCCATGCTTGCGAGCCGCTCCACCGCGAGGCCACGGCCGAGAATGGCCTCGATGCCCTCCGCCAGCTCGACGGGGTGGTTGACGAGCGCGGAGTAGAACGAGTTGCCCATGTTTGAGAGCCGCTCGACCGCGAGGCCTCGCCCGAGGATGGCCTCAATGCCATTCGTCAGCTTGACGGGGTGGTTTACGAGGGCGGAGAAGAATGAGTCGCCCATGCTGTGGAGCCGCTCTACCGCGAGGCCACGGCCGAGGATGGCCTCGATGCCCTCGGCCAGCTTGACGGGGTGCTTGACGAGCGCAGAGTAGAAGGAGTCCCCCATGTTGTGGAGCCGCTCGACCGCGAGGCCACGGCCGAGAATGGCCTCGATGCCATCCGCCAGCTTGACGGGGTGGTTGACGAGGGCGGAGTAGAAGGACCCGCCCATGTTGTGGAGCCGCTCGACGGCGAGGCCACGCTCCAGCATAGAGTCGATGCCATCCGCCAGCTTGACGGGGTGGTTGACGAGCGCGGAGTAGAAGGAGTCGCCCATGCTGTGTAGCCGCTCGACCGCGAGGCCACGCTCCAGCATAGAGTCGATGCCGATGCGCAGCCCGTCTGTCTCTATCGCCGCCCAAAACGAATGGGGAAACCTGGCGATTGTGTCCAACGTGAGTCCCCTGGCGACAAACTCTTTGACGGTGGCCTTCACGGCAGGCAGCCGCGTCCTGACCCCATTTCTTTTGAACAGCTTGTCGGCCACCTCCTTCGACTCCATGAGCTTGACAACCTCCTCTTGCTGCCGTGCGTATGCCGCGTCGACGCTGCACCACGCCGCGTCTATCGCATCCTCGACACCGGTGACTCGACAGCCGTTCGCCCGCTGCGCAAAGACTTTGGCGTGGTCGGTTGGAAGCTTCGGAGTCAGCGCCGACGCGAGGGCCTGGATGGCCTTCGCGGGGTGCGCCGTCGGTACGTGGACGACGACGACGCCTTGCATCGGCGGGAACGGTGCCGCCTGGCCCACACGAACGCGCACCACAATGGCGTTGTCGATGGCTAGCATGCGCTTGGTCTTGCGCACGTCGCCCTCGAGGCGGTCGGCGCCGTGCCAGACGCCGCCGTCCCACTCTAAGAGGAGCAGGGGGCCGTCGGGCAACTGGATGGCGACGTCCACGCGGCCGTTGTCGTCGCCCAGCTGTATGGAGCGGAGGACGTCGTCGCGCTCGCATGGCAGCCCGAGGCAGTGCAGAGCGTAGGCAGCCATTGCAAACTCCTCGCGGGAGCGGCCGTGGCTGCCGCCCGAGAGCTGCGGCGCCTGCGCTTCAACGGGGGCTTCCTCCGCGGCTGCCTCAGGGGCGGTATGCGTCTCGGGAGGCAGCGCGTAGTGCCGCTCGGTGGTGGTGGTGGTGTTTGTCGTTTCAACCTCCTTGACAAGGGGGCCGCGCGCGGCCTTTTGTGCCGCGTCGTGGTCGGCTGCGCCCCCCTGGTCGTTGGCGTCGCGGGCAACTCGCTTCCCGAGCGCTACGGGCGGCGGTTCCGCGCGGGCTTCCATTCGCTCTGTGGCGCTCAGTTCTGATGAGTGTGGTGTGAGTTCGGAAGCGAGTTGGGGCTAGCGGTTGTTTGCTTCCAAAGTGTGTGCTGGTTTGCACCCCCGCGGCAAGCGCAATCGCCCGCGGCAAACGACGGCGGCTCGTCGCAAAGCTAACGAAGGCCCACGCTCCTCGCCACCACCGCCGCCGACGGGCAGCGAGGTGCGCCGCCGCATCGTCCCGCATGCGCACCAGCCGCAAGCGCACCGCGGATGCCTCCTCCGCTCCGTCTCCGGAAGTCGGTCTGCTTGCAAGGTCGCGACCCACTGCAGGTCGCGACTCGCGACCTGTATGTTGGTTAGGGTGGAACTGACCTGCGCAGCCGCCACCCCGCCGCAGACCTCGCTTTCGGTATGAGCGACACGCACCTAGCTGACTGGCTGGAGCAGGAGCTCGTTGACGCCGAGGAGAACTGCAAGACAAAAACAAGTCGCGACCCAGAAAGCAGTGCTGTTCTCGAGTTCACCATGCGCAGCGAGGAGAGCCAGCGCATAGGCAAGCGCAGCTCTGACATCGCGTTTCGTCTCGACGGGGAGATCGCCCGCTCCAAGAAGGCCGCTCGCAAGCTCGCCGCAGCGTGGGACCGGCAGCAGCAAACAGGTCGCGACTCAAATGAAGATGCAAGTTCGACCGCGCCCGCGGCCCCCGCTCCCACTCCCGCTCCCGCGGCAGCCACCGCACCGGAGGTCATCTCGCTCGACAGCGACGACGAGGGACCCGCCGCCGCCGCAGTCGAGCAGGCCGCCGCAGTCGAGCCCGTCGGGCAGGCAGGTCGCGCACATGCAGCCAGCAGCAGCGCGGCATCGTGCTCGGACGACTGGGAGGACGAGAGCGAGACTGGTGATGGCGGGGACGCGCAGCAGGAGGAGCCCGACGACGAGACGCAGCGCTGCTACATCTGCTTCGAGACCGCGGGCGTCTCTCTGCACACGCTGAGCTGTGGGCACGTGCTCTGCATCGACTGCATGACCACCGGCCTGAAGCTCACCGCCGACTCCGCATGTGGAGTGTGCCGACGTGCCTACGACGTGCAGCTCGAGCTACGTCGAGCGGGCGCTCCGCCGATGGCGACGCACCTCGTGGAGCAGGCGCATCGCACGAGGCAGCGGCGAGCCGAGTCGCTTTCCGAGCGTGAGCGCTTCCTGGCGTGCCGCGCCAACGGCATGCTGCTCGACCAGCTGGACCGCCGCCGCGGCCCGCGCGGCCCAAGGCGCCAGCGAGCGGGCGACCCCGCCGTCGCAGAGCCCGAAGCGCCCGCCGAAGCGGAGGCGCCCGCCAAAGCGGACGAGCCAGCGCAGGCCGCCGAGGAGCCGGAGGAGCGGCCGACGCTCGTGGACGCCGTGCAGCGTGCGCACGGGCTGCTCACCGGCGGGCTTGGTCGCGAGCTCGCCATGGCGAGGGCGGCGCGCGCGCAGCAGCAGCCGATGCAGGAGCAGCCGATGGAGGTGGACCCCGCGGTGGACGTCGCACAGGGCGACGGCTTCGACGCTCTCTTCTCCGTCGACAAGCAGATGTGCGCCCCGCAGCCCAGGCTGCTGCCTCTCGGCTACGCGAACGCCGAGGAGAAGGAGGCGTGGGACGCGGCGGTGGAGGCGGGTCAGGTGGCGCCCTGTGAGGTGCACAATCTGCGGGACATGCTGCACGACCTCGACCGCTCCCTGCAGGGCGTGCACCACCAGGCCGCGGTCGTCGGCCCGCTCACCGCGATCGTGCTGCGCGACCTCGCCTCCGCGAGGGGCGTGGCGGCGGACGAGCATGCCGTGGTGCAGCTGGCGGTGCAGGAGAGGCTCATGCAGGAGTAGGGGGTCTAGGACAGGGTGCGCTTGTTAACAGGGGGTTTTTTGACATGCGTTTTGTTGGGCTTTTTACGTACAGTCACACTCTGTATATACACATGTTGGCTCTACAGTCGCTCCCGGTCACAAATACTTCACACTGGGAAGCCGGCCACCACGCCGCCTATCACCACGCCGCACAACCAGGGGAGCTGTGTATCTCCAGCAAGCCGGTCCTTGAGCAGCTTGCTGAAATCAGGAGCGAACTCGCCCGTCGTGAGGATGCTCCTGTCCGCAACGAGGGGGTTCCATGTTTTAAGAGCGTAGAGCATGGTCAGATTGGCGTCCGTCTCGTGCGCGGCGGCGGCGTTGCTCCTGACAATGCGCTCCATGTGGTCGCGCACGTCGTCCCGGGCGAAGTAGCCACATCCCGCTCCCTGGTCGGCGAGGCCGCTGTGCGCGTCGTGTTTCTCGGTTAGGAGGCCATAGCTTAGAAAGGTGTAGATCACGCGGCGCGCCGACACCGCCTGTCGTTTCTCCGACCAGAGCTCTGTGCTGCCCTTCTGCAGCTCGGTGGGGTCGAACACGCCGTTGTCGGGCGCGGCCTCGTCCGGGTCAATGCCGATAAAGGCGATGGGTTTGTTGCCCTTCTTGCTGTTCTCCACGAGTGGCGTGGGCAACGTGTTGACAATGTCCTCTCTGGCACGGCTCCAGATGCCGATCAGCTCCGTGTTTTCCATCCACGACTGCGGTACCGTGTGGTCGATCGGCGTCACAGCCGCCTGCTTCCAACTCGTCGGTCTATCGCCGGAGAAGCAGCTGCCCAACGTGTCTCCGCGCTTCTCTGCCACCGTGCGTCGGCCAGGGTAGCCGTAGAACTGTGAACGAAGGTAGCCCAGCAGCCGCTTCGTCTCCGCCGATCGGTACCGCACCAGGCTGTTCTGCTTAGAAGTCCGCGCGACGGGTGAGTGCATGACGGCGTACCACCGGTTCCCCGCGCGGTACTCCGATACTATGCCGTTGGCCAGCTGGTCGTTGGGGTCGTCTGGCGTCAGGGCGGCGGGGTCGTCGTTGGCGGCGGCCTCCGTGTCGATGCGGTTGAGCGCGGCGATGTACGAACGAAGCGTCGCGCGATCCAGCTCCGTGTCGGCAATGAGCTTCGTCCAGCGTCGCTTCGCGCGCTCGAAGATCCCCGTGATCTCCTCCTCCTTGTGCTCGTCGTAGGTCGGGCCGCCGGCGGTCTCCTTCCAGCCACTTTTGAACGCCGCCTCCTCGATGCCGTAGTAGGTCTCCGCGACCTTGCGCGTCGTGGCGTCGTCCGGCAGCGTGCTCGGGCAGACGCACCGTAGCAGCCACAAACGCGTGACGACGTACTCCCGCATGGCTTCTACCAGTTTGGTTGACTTGGGGTCGAACTGGCCGTCGCGAATGGTGCGCGTCATCGACACGACGAACTCGGACGTGCCTGGTGACCATTGCAGGAACCGCGAGCGCAGGATGGGCCGGTCACCCGCGCCTCCACCGCCTCCACCGCCTCCACCGGCTCCGGCTCCACTGCCACCGCCGCCTCCGCCGCCCCCGCCGCCCCCGCCTCCACCACCTCCACCACCAGCGTCGTCGTCCCTGCCCTCTTCGTCGTCGTCGTCCGAGTCGTCCGGCTCGCCACCGCCACCACCACCCGGCCGTCCTGCTCCGGAAGGACGCCTTCTTGCAGCCGCGCTTGGCCCTGCACCGCTTGGTCCAGCACGTCCACGACTGTCGTACGCGGCGACCAACGCACGGCCTGCAGGCGTCAGTTGCTCCGGAAGAAGCCAGTCGATGTACCTGCGTTGATCGTCTCCTTCTGCAGAGGGGGTCTCGATAGTAATCTTGTGGCCCTTGTCCTTCCGCTTCGACCTGACGACCTTGAGACCGTCGTCGTCACCGAGCTCGCCGTTGTCTCGCTCGTATTCCGCCAGTGCATCCGTCCGAGCGAGGAGCGCGCGAGGCTCCCAGCTATCTGCGCTCTTTCCAAAGCCTTGCCAGGACACGAGGAAGTAGACGTTTCTTACGCCAAAGTCGAGCCGGGCGTAGCGTGCCAGCAACGCGTTTACAACGTAGCCACCTTCGATGTTTTCAGATTCGTCTTCGTCGCCCTCGCTGCTCTGCGACTGACTTTGCCGAATGGCATCGCTGAGCGATCCTTCCGGGAGGTCCTGGTCCTCGGCGGCCTGTTCGTCCTCCTCCTCCATAAAGTCGTCGCCACCAAAAGCACCGCCACCGTCGTCTTCGTCCTCCTGCTCAACTTCCTCGGCATCCTCCTCGGCATCCTCCTCGTCGTCAGCAGACTCGGCTTTCTCCGTGTCGCCCATCTCGTCGTCCTCCACGCCACTGAAAATTCTCACGCGTCTCTCGAGGAGCAACAAGCGATAGGCGAGGTCTCGGAGCTCCTCGCGCAAGCTGGCAAGCGCGCTCACAGTGGCCAGCTCGAAGAGTTGCTGTTGTAAATCAAGGAGGTCGGACCGTTCGGTATTTTCGGGCTCGTCTGCCAACATCGCTCTGGCCTGTGCCATTGCGGACTGCGCCTCCTCGAGAAGGCTGAATGATGGCTGGGTCTGCTCTTCAGGTTCGTCCTCCTCTTCCTCCTCGTCCTCGTCCTCGTCGCCACGACGGAGGTCTTCTTCGCTTCCGCCTGCACCCCCTTTGCCGCCTGCAGGTCGATCGTCGTCGTCGCCACGCGCGCCCACACCAGCGCCTGCAAGAATCGCACGCGACCAGCTTATCCGATCAAATGTGAGGAGGTCGTCGACTCGGTCGCGTTGCCTCTGTTGCGGTGCCGCGCGGGCCGCTCTCGTGGGGAAGCTCATGTAGGACCACTCATTCAGATCACACACAATAACACACCTTATGAGTCACATGCAGACAAAAACTGGCGGCACAGGCAGCGCAAAGTGTGCGCTGGCTGCATCAACGAATGGTGCCTTTGTGTGCATTTGTGTTCATGCGCGTGTGCCGGGCGCATGCTTCATTCGAACCCGCGGATGTGGTACATTGTCCTGACGAAGGGATCCCCCTTGTAGACGTCCACGGGACCCGTGCTCAGGACAAGTCGCGGCGCACACGTCATGTCCTCGTCGCCGTCGTCAAAGATGTGCTCGTCCAGCGACGGAGCCGGCGGGTCGTCCCCGTTCATGATAGCTTCGGCCTCTTCGCATGCGCAATCTATGGTTCGCAGCACGTCGCGCGTCGCGACGGCCACGTCGACGATCGTCAACGGCGTGTCTCCCGTTTGCGCTCGCATTGCGTGCAGCAGCGGTCCGGTACCAAACTCATGCAACGCCTCGTCCACCCGATGCCTCACAAAGTCGACGAGCTTGTAGGGGGGCTCTCCACCCGAAGGCTCCGACCACCATCCTCCCTCAACGGGGCATCGCAGGTTGTTTTCCAGCCCGAACACGGTCAGATGGACAAAGTTCCACACCACGTCCGAAAGTGTCAAATCGTCGATCAGCAGCGTAGCGTCGTGGTCGTCGGCCTCCATGTCCGACCAGTATGGGTCCTCGCCTGAGTTTTTCCGCACCTCGATGCCGGCGACGCGCGCAATCTCGTTGCACAGCACGGAGTCGATCCCCTTGATGTCACTGACCATGTCGACGTTGACCCCGTCGAGATCGTACAGGTGGACGCGATGTCCGGTGTGCGTCGCGTGCTCGGCCAGCCATTTGCAGAGCGCACGCAGTGCCGGTGGAAGCTGGCGCACTTTGAAGCGGTGGGGTCGACCACGCGTTTCGTCGCGCGAGGCGACCAAATCGACCAGGTCGTCGTCGCGTAGCGCGCGGTCCGGTGCGCCATCACCGACGCGGCGACGCAGTGCCTCAAGCTCCGCGCTCAACCGTGCGACCTCGTCGACTTCGACGACACCGAGGACGACGCGCAGCGCTTCAATCGTCGGTCCGGTGTCGTCGTCGACGCGCTGTGGGCTCTTGTGGCACCGCTTCTTCGGATCGGACATACCGGGGCGAACGAAACCCTGATTTGCTTTGGGAATCCCGCGGAGTCAGGAGAAAGCTGTGGCCTTTTTTGCCGACAGTCCGATGAGATAAAGAAAGATTTTGCTAGCGCGGAACGGTGGGCGCCGGTGGTGGCGTTGGTCGCGTTGAAACGCGTGTGCGTCTGCGTTCGTGCGATGACGTGCGGCACGTCGCTGTCGACGTTCTTCAAGGCGTTGCCGATGAGTGACCCCGCCGAGACGATGGCGTTCTACAAGCTGCTTGCCGAGAGGCTGCCGCAACGCGGTCGTCCACGATGGCGAAGTCCCGACGAACCCTGCAAGGCTCGCGTGCGACAGCAGCTGCTAAGCGAAGACGCTGAAGCCGCGATCTCCAAGCTTGTCACGTTTACGCCGGGAGAGCAAGACGACACGACGCTGCTTGGTGAGAGCGAGAAGTCGGCACTGCTCAACCGCAAGGCCACGCGCGAGCGCCGGGAGCTTGAGTCAGCGGTCTTGATTCAGAAGGCGGTGCTTCCGCATCTCTATATACCGGGTGGCGCGATGCATCGCCTCGGCATGCGCGAGCTGGTTTGCGTAGACGACGAGAGTGAGTGATTTTTCAAATAGAAAAGTGCAGCTGCGGCACGCTAGCAGATTTTTTACAGCTTACTCCTGCTTGAGAAGAAAAAGCCAGCGACGAAACACCATGGAAAAGTCAAATCGTCAAGCAAAGCGTAAAATAGAGACCTACTCGTCCGACGATGAGAGCGTCGGAGACGAATTTGACAAAGACAAAGGCAAGGAAGCCGCCGAACGCCAGGAAGCCGAGGCGCGCCCCCAGAAGAGTCTGAAACAGAGCAGCCTGGACGCTTTCCTGCGCGCCGCCCCGGCGCCGGGGACGGGCGCGGCAGCGCCTGGCGGGCGCGTATCGTTCCACTCGAAGAGAGGCGCGGCTGTCCAGCCCGAACCGGTGGCGCCACCCCTGCACTCGCCAGCTCCCGACGAGAAGCCGGCTCCCGACGAGAAGCCGGCTCCCGAGCCGCCAGCGGAGCCACCTCCCGGGCCGTCCGAGTCGGCGACGCCTTCGGAAGCGTCGGCGGCGCCGACTGTGCTGCTTGCGGACCCGCTGGACCTCGAAGATGCCGAGGTCCAGGAGCTCGCGGCCGCCTCGCTCAACGTGGCCTACCTTCCACTGACACCCTTCGGATCGGCTCACCCTACCGCGCTGCAGCTTAGCTCGTCGCTCGAGTACTCGGCAGGGCCGATCATCGGGAACGACGAGTATCACACGCTGATCGACCCGGCGCTTCGCAACAAGCCCGTGAGTGCGGTGCAGCTGCACGCTGTGGCGCTGTGTGCCAGGGCTTGGGCGCAGAAGAAATGCTTCGTGATCGGTGACGCGACCGGCGTCGGCAAGACGCGCGAGGCCGTCGCGTGCATAGCCAACACGGCGCTCCAGAGCGAGAAGACGCCCAAGGTTCTGTACCTGAGTGTCAACGGGCTCTACGCCGATCTGCAACGGGACCTCCTGGCCATCAAGATGCGTCAGATGGCACCCGAGCTCGCCTCTGCAGTGGAGCTTGGAGCGCTGAAGGCACACGAGCGCATCCCGAAGCAGGGTGTGTTGTTCTGCAGCTACAACACCCTCGTCAGCCGCGGCGTCAAACAACTCCTGGACCACGTCCGCGGAGACGCCCCCGTGATCATCGTGCTCGACGAGGTGCATCGCATAGGCCTCAAAACGAAGACGAACGAGCTCGTCGCGAAGCTCCTGAAGAAGCTCCGAGACGCCCACCTGCTTGCAATGTCGGCCACGTGGGCGTCGCATGTCGCTGGCGTGGAGCTGCTGTCCGAGCGGCTTGGTCTGGTTGGCAAGTCCACCCCGTTTGTGTCGTTCGAGGGGCTGCGCCTGTCTGTCGGCAGGCTGAAGGCTACCGGGCTGGAGCTGGTGACTTCGCACATGTACAACGCCGGTACCTACATCTCCAGAACGCTCTCCTACGAGGGCGTGGTCTGCTCTACGGTCACCGCGGTGACCACCGACGAGATGTCCACGCTGTACGGGCAGGTGGTCTCTCTCTTCGATCGACTGTACCAGACCGGTGTGTTCAGGGGCAAGCAGGGCCGCGGGTACTTTTTCGGTGCGCACGTTCGTGTCTTCCGGCAGCTCGTGCTGCGTCTGAAGCTTAAAAAGACGATCGAGGTCGTCAAGGAGGAGCTCGCGCAGGGCCGGCAGGTGGTGGTGAGCGTCCTCACGACGGGCCAGGCGACCATTGACCGCGCTCTCGACGTCGACGAGGGCGAGGCGGTGGACATGAACTCGACGTCGGCGTTGCGCGACGGTGTGATGCTGGTCGTCAACTACGGGCTTCGGGAGTGCGACCCCGTCGTTGACTCCTCGGACTCCTCGGGGGCCGACGAGGAGCCGGACGAGGAGCCGGACGAGCCGGGCGGTGGTGGCGGGCCAAACCTGAACAAAGCGCGCCTGGAGCTCCTGCAGATCAAGAAGGACGTCTCCTCGGTGGCCTGGCCGGATTGCAACGCAATCGACGTTTTGATCGACGAGCTGGGAGACACTTGCGCCGAGCTCACCGGTCGCACGCACACCGTCAGGCGCAGCGGCGAGGACGGCGCCTGGGCTATCAAAGCACGGCAGAAAGTCACCATCACGGAGCAGTGCCGCTCCTTCCAGCTTGGGCACAAGCGTGTCGCGCTCATCTCGACGGCCTCCGCAACAGGGATCTCGCTCCACGACGTGGGCAACGCCGCTGGAGAGTCCGTGCCGCGAACCATGGTGCTCTTCGAGATCGGGTGGTCGGCGGTCTCGACAGTGCAGCTCCTCGGACGCGTCCATCGCTCGGGGCAAAAGTCGGCTCCGCGCTTCGTCATGGTTGCTTCCAGCTCGGAAGCGGAGCAGCGCTTTACTTCAGTGGTCGCCTCACGCCTGTCGGTGATGGGCGCACTGACCTCCGCCAACCAAGCCGGAGGCAACGCCGCCGGCGTCGCGTTCAAGGGGGAGATGCTTGTGACAGCTCCGGGCAACCGCGCCGCTCTGTCCTTCATGACAAAAATCGACAAGGGCGACTCCACGATGGACGCCCGGCGTCTGCTCAACCGCATGCTGGGCCTGCTCCCGGACCATGCGAACAAGCTGATGGTCGAGTTCGAAGCGAAAGCTCACGCGGAGACGCTCAAAGACGCTTCCAACGGGCGCTCCGGGGTGGTCAAGCAGAAGAGCCTCAACGAAGACGATCGGAACCAGCTGTACAAGACGAGCATGATCAATGACGTTAAGATACTCGAGTTCAAGGTCGATCGTACGCTGGTGTACGACGCCATGGTGGACAAGAAGGCCAGGCTCGAGGACCTGGGCGTGACGGTCACGTTTGCGCGCAACGTCAAGAAGTACGTCGGGCCGCTAACGATCTGCATGATCCAGACGCGGATCGGCTACTCTCCCAAGGCTTTTTTCCCAAACGGCGACACCTGCAACGTGGGGTGCTACACCGACGCCTTCAACGACGTCAAGAGCACGATGGAAAAGATCAAGACCGAGTGGGACCGGGAGGTGACGCGCTGCGTACGCGTCAGCAAGTTCGTCGCCGTGGTTCCTTGCCTCTCGGTCCTGCCAAAACTGTACAACGCGCCCGTGATGGTTAGGGTCCAGCTGCAGAACGGCACGAAGCTCATGGGCATCGAGGTGGAAGCGTACACCGTGCGCGCGCTGGAGGCCAGCGCCGCGGCCGCCGAGGAAGCCGCCGCTGCCGAAGCCGCCGCTGCCGAAGACGCTGAAGAGGGGGTCACCGAAGATGGCAGCGCGTGACCGAGAGCCGCTGGGGAGAACTTGTGGTTGCTGAGAGTTTTGTCGGTGTGCGTCTGCGTGTGTGTTGTCGCAAGGGTGTTGTGAAACCGCGCTCAGCAGCCGCTAGACACACACACACACGTAGACGGCGTGTGTGTGTGTTCCCTCTTTGACACCGGCGTGATGGCCCCCGGTCTCGCGGACGTCGCGGACGCCGTGCTTGCGCAGCTGCCCGCGGCCGAGCCCCTCGGCTACCGACTGCTCATCGAACGCAGCTGGCCATGCCGCTGCGGTACGATCTTCGAGGCGGTAGCAGTGACGGCGTTCGGCACGACGGCGTACAAGGTCAGGACGTGCTTGGACAAGCCGCGGCTGCCCGTGTCGGAGTGGAAGATTGTGGTGGCGCGAGACGACCGCGCCTTGAGGACACTGTTCAGGCTCACGATGCGCCAGCTCTTACACGACGCGCCCGTGGTGCGCTTGGTTCCACCGGATGCGGGCTGCAGCCCCGGCGAGACGCTGCAGTTTGGCCAGCACTGCTGGGACCTCGGTGGCTTCCCCGAGAGCGACTGTCCAACGACGGCGCACGCGGAGCGCGTGCTTGCCGATGCGGTGGCGGCCCTCGGGCTGCTGAGGGGCGCAGCTCACGGGCCGTTTGCGTGGGCGTGAAACGCTGGCTGGACGGACGTCTGGGTCGGTCGTTTGAGTCGGGCTCTTGCCTAAGGTGTGCGTGTCCGTGTGTGTGTGAACGAGGTGTGTGTTGTGAAACCGCGCGCCGCAGCCGCTCATGGCAAACCACACTCTTGAAACGCGCGTCCAAACGACATCTCGACGTGGTTAATGGATCGGTCACTGGCGGACAACTCCACAGAACCAACTCTAGGAACTGCTGTACAAGCTCCACAGGTGCTGCAGGTCGCCGCGCGACATGTGTGCGACCTGGCTGCTCTCGCAGGCGAGCTGGTAGATGCGCTCGTCGTGCTCGTCGGGGTTCTGGAACACGTCGCTCAGCTCCTTCTGCAACAGAGGGCGCTCGAACATCGAGGCGCGCTGCAGCTCGCGGAGGCGCTTCGCCTCGTCCGTGATGGCCAGCAGCCGGTGAAGGATTGCGGTCTCCATGGCGCGGCGGACCACGGTGGCTGCTGAACGATGTGCAAGCGACTGCTCTTATGGTTTAGTCTAGCGACACACGTACACCAACCAAGACACTCGCTACCAAGACACCCGCGGTCAAGACACACGCACCAGCCGCCCCAGCGCCCGCGCGTGCTCAGCGCGCCGCGCGCTTGTATGCCGCGTCGACGCGGCGCGAGCATTCGCTCTCGAACAGGTCGACGCCACGCTCGTCCATCCCAAAGTCACGGACGGCCTTGCGTATGGGGTCCGAGATGACGATGATGAAACAGTGCAGCGTCGTGATGTCATCCACAAGTGCTGGTTCTATGCTCTTCGTCACACCACGGCGTACATTTTTGAGCATGTGCTTGCACATCTGCTCGGGTGTCATGGTGTAGCAGTAGGTGACCGACATACGCGTGTTGCGACGGTTGTTCGCAAACAGAGTCTCAAAGAAATTCTGCGAGAACGCGATTTGATTCAATTGGAGCACGTCACGAACGAGCTCAAAGAGACGGTCCAGGTTCTCTTCAACCTGTACCCTGTCTAAATCCATCACCACCGACTTGCTGCTCACACAGTGCTCGTCTGCTGTGCTCTCGTTGTAGATGCAGGGAAGAGTGTAGTAGTACATCCATACACCCCTCCGCGACAAGATGTCTCGCAAGTCGTTGTTACTGACGATGTCGACGACGTCCATGTTGCGACACATGAAGCCCAAGAAGGCGACGTCACAGTAACGGTTTTCGACCAGCGCGTCTGTTGCGTCTTTGAGGAAGGTCGCCAAAACGGAGAGGCGTGTCGCAAATAGGAAATACTCGCTGCCAGCCGGGTTTGTCTCCACAGTTACGTTTGCGTTGCCCATGGCAATTTGCGCGTTCACGTCGTTTGCGCAGTCCGAGACGATATCGTCGGTCTTCGGACGTGCGTACCACGGCACGTGAACAGCGTCCATGACCATGTCGTTCTCTAGGTGCGTGATCATGCGCGAGGCGTAGACCAGCAAGCGACACGGGTGCCAGATGTCGTCGTCGTCTGTGAACACGATGAATGGACTCCGGTACTCGCCACTGGGCCACAGGCTCTGCAGCAACTCGGCTATCTTCTTGTAGTGCGCAAACTGGCTGAGTGGACGAGGCTGTCGCATGGCCTGCTCAACCACACCCCTCCGTTGGTACTCAAGAAACAGCTCCTCAACCGACGCGGCGAGTTGCTCGTCGTCGTCTGTGCTCCACGACACCACAAGGCTGGCTGGTACACTCTGCTCGGCGATGGACCGCAGACAGCGTCGCAGCGCGAGCAGGCGCTTGTGATTGGGAATGTGGCTCGCCATGGCGCAGAACACGTGCTGGACCAACTCCTTGGGCGTGCCCGGATACGCAACCACCTCGAGACCGCCTTTGACGAGCTCTGGAGTTGGTGGTGGTGGCATGATCCGTGGCACAAGAAGCCACTTCTTCAGACGTGAGCTGTCGTAAATCATCCTTTGCAGCGAAAAATCACCCGGTGTGACGAAACGCGCGCGCGCTGTTGAATCAAAAGAAAGCCGCGGAGTTTGTCCTCTAGCGAATCAATGCTTCTATCTCTTTAGTGCCGAAGAGCCGTACACGGCTCTTGAGACTAAACATGAAACAACCACTCAAAAGATGAACCGCCCGTCCAGCGTGTACCCGAGTGGTTTGATCGACCTTTTGCAAAGGGCGTGCTTGTCCTCGTTTGTAGTACGGAAGAACCAATTCGAGAGTCGCTGCTTCATGATGTAACGCCCTGTCTTGCGTTCAAGGGTGCACTTAGCAGCAGTCTTGCCACGGGGGAGGCTTCCGGCGCATTTCACAGTTTCGAGGGCGGTGGCCACGTCGTTCGTGTCGTACATCACAACGATACGTTCTTCGCCACAGCCGGCGGGCTTGGACGCCGCAACACATGCCACCCCATCGATGGAAAAGTGTGCAGTGTGACCGTCCTCCTCAGTCATCACCAGACAGTGCTTCTGTTTCTCGCTGACATCTGCAAAATCCAACGAGAGTCCCGCATCACAAAGCGCATTTGTGCCCGCGGTAATCAAGGTGTCGTACGCTTTCTTCTTTGCAGACATGCTCAGCGCACCTTTGGATATCGACGAGAATTCCGCCACTATCAAGTCTAAGTGGCGATGCCTGCCGAAGCAGAGGCGAGCTGTGGCGCTTTCCGTTAGCGAAAAGCAACTGTACGTCTAAGAAATTTTCTCACAGCACGCAAACGACACGCGAACTCGCATGAAACTCAACTGTCAGCCCTGCGTTCATGCGTCCACTACGTGCGCCCCTGCGCTCCCCACAGCCGCGGGCTCTGCC
>TARA_R110002050_G_scaffold93608_1_pt1 | contig 18494 bp, 22 predicted proteins | sample TARA_R110002050 | Tara Oceans TARA_R110002050 (sample SAMEA4396988) | marine metagenome | biome: Polar Biome; feature: [DCM] deep chlorophyll maximum layer (ENVO:01000326); material: water (ENVO:00002006), including particulate matter (ENVO:01000060) such as... | depth 25 m
TAATAATCGTATTACAAATGTGACTTCATCCATGATTCACCTACTATTTCTAAGAATTTTTTAGCCGACGCTTCTAGTTTAGATTGCACTAAATATTCATCTAATGCTTCACCTTCTAATCCGTATTCGCCCATGTCTATTTCTCTTTCTTTATCTCTTTTTGCTATCGCTTTACCATAGTTATCTACTGCTCTTGTTATAGCCTTAACATCTTCAATATCCATAGTATCACTCAATCAATTAAATGCAACATAACTTGTTTACCTTTTATTATTTTTTCTGCTTCTTGAATTAGTATGTCATGTTTAGTTTTTAAATCTATATTAGAACCTGTTTCCGCAATTAATATAGTGTTATCGTCATGGACTAATATTTCCGCCGCAACTAATTTAGTGGCCGCCTCATGTATAGAAGCAGGCACTCTAGTTTTACCCCTAACATATGTTACTCTAATAGAATGATTCTCATAATATGGATAGTTTTGCCTAAAGAATATTTTACCTTCATCACCTATAACCCAATAATCTTCATTTCTACCAGACGATTCATTATCAATAAATGAAGCAGAAGTTGTAGGGCTTCCATGTGTAGAACTAACATTACATATTGTGCCTGCATCTGAAGGTAATAGAGAAGTAATAACTACTGATTTACCATCACTAGAAGCACTAGCATAAAAGAAATCTGATATGTTTCTAGTAATACCACCACCATCAGGGGCATCTGTTGTCGTTTTAATCGCTGTCTCTCCTGTAAATTGTGCAGTTTTATGTGGAAATACTTCATTGATAGCATCACAGATTTGCAATACTGTTGTCTTTTGACCAAATGTATCATAGAAACCATTGGCATTACCTTTGGTTAAAACAAATCTATATCCTGTTGTTGCATCACCTACACCTAAAGTAATAGTATATGTTCCGTTAGTAGCAGTTTCAGGTGGAGTATACTTAATACTAGCAGATGCCAATTCTACATACTCACTGCCTTGATACACTTCTAGTTTGACTATTTTTCTAATGTTCTCACTATGTAATTGAATAAAACCCATATAATCATTCCACGATTGCACTGGGTATGCGGCCATATTCAATGACTCAAAATTATGAACTTCTTTTTCTATTATTTCTGGCCTGAAAGATAGTTTAATAGAATCATCTATTCTACCTTCTACTCTTTTAATTATTTTACCTACCATTGCTATACTAGGCACAGAACTACCTGAAAATGCACCTACTTGAAGTAAATCAGATACTTCTGAATGAGAAGTATAATATCCTTTACCTAGTGTATAATCCGGTAAGGCGGTTATTACATAGTCGCTTTCTGAACTTAATTTACCCATCTATATACCTCTTTAATTTTTCTAATTGCCTTTTAACTGATGAATGAAACGTTCTTGTTGTGACACTAATACCCTGTGCCTCACCACCTTCATCACTTCTATCTCTTCTATCTCTTGGACTAGCATACCCCGAAATACTAAATTTATCTCCTCTATTTGTGTTCGTAGCCGCAGGTTGATATTCAAAGTATTCCATGAAGTAGACCTTCTCACCTTTATAATCAGCATCTTTTAGTATAAATACATTCCATCTTTCATTTAATAGTTCTCTATGTTCTTTTTTATTTTTTGCAGATGAAATACCATTAGGCATAGTAGGTTGGTCTAGGCTTAATTGCACTGCTTGTATATGGACTTCTGGAACTTTAATTACTTCGACTTTTAAGGTATGTATTCCTATATTAGTAGGATTTAACATATCTTTATACATAGAATGGAATTCTTTACTAATATCTCCTTCTTTGACACTTTCTAATCCCCCTTCTGCTATTACAGGGTTAGAATCTGGTATTGGCTCATTAAATAATTTTACACTATTATGTTTACTACTATCTGGCGCATGAACGATAATGTCTTTATCTATTTTCTGTTTAGTTTGGTTTAAATTTTGATATAAATTTTCTTCTAGTTCGCTACTAAATCCTGTTTTTGATTTAATTCTTTCATTAACGTGTTTATTAAAGAATCTAATTTCTGTTGCAGATAGTCTACGGTTACCAATATTTTTATCACCATTAAGATAATCAATAATCTGTTTGTAATTAACTATACCCGCATTAAATAATGCTATTATAAGGTCTGATTCTTCTGTGGATAAAGTTGTTTCGCGGAGTGTAGTTACTGAATTAACTTCTTCTCTTATTTCCTCCCACATTAATTTTAAATTAATATCAACAAGAAATCTTTCCATTACCTCATCTTTCTTTGACTTTTCCGCTAAGTCTTTAGGCAACCACGGTAATTCAAAAGCCTCTATTAAATATTCTAATTCTGGGTATTCAGGAGTAATGTTTCTATTATCAGGGTCTACATTCCAATCCTCTTTCATATCTACTAAGTCAAAAATAGCCTTCTTTAATTTACCCATTTGAGGGTCTATTCCTGCATCTTTAAATATTTTAGTAAACATCTTTTTTGTATTTACCGTTATTTCATATGTAATTTTATTTCCGGGAACATTACTATATCCCCCTGCATTAATTTGTTGTTCTTTTTCTTTTTTTATACTAATATAATCATTTATTTCGTCTAACGCATCAGTGTAAATACTCTTTGCTTGTGCAATACTTCTAATCTTTCTACCTTTTTTACTTGCTCTAGAAGTTCCTAATATAGTAGCGAAATCACCACTATTTAAGTAATCTTTTACTGTTAAATCTACACCTTTAATATTGCTTATAGCATATTTTAAATCATCAGTAGTAAATGACTTATGTCTCTTAGTAATTTTTAATTTTTTAACTACTTCTTCTTCTAAAAAATCTATTACTGCTAAGTCGGATAATGTTTTCCACGCATCATTAACATAACCTTTGTATTCTTCTCTATCCCATTCAAAATCTGACATTTGTTCAGACGCTTTTTGCATAAACTCATAGTCTAGATAATATTTTAAGTTTCTTTCAATATTAATGAAATCATCAGCAGTCGATGGACTAACTAGATACTTTATCATTAGTTTAAATAAATCATTATTTCTACCTACATCACTTTCATCCAATGCAATATTAGATGAACCCAATGAGTAATCTCTACTTGTATCATCTAATACTAATCTTGAAGGTATAACAATCATTTAACTCACTCATGCTAACCAAGCCGCCCAAGCCGCCCCTTTCTGAATCATCTTTCCTAGACCTAAACCTGAACCCGGCGGTGAGTAAGATGGCTGACCAGTAGCAGGGTCTATCCAATATGGATTACCCATTGTATCATACCCTTGTGGTGGCACTGGATAACCTGATGGATTATTCATTGCTTGTCCTTGTTGTTGAATCATGTTATTAGCCTGCACCATTGGGTTTCCTCCACTAATCTGTGATGGTTGCATTCCACCTGCCATAGGTGGCATACCTGCCATAGGTGCTTGTGGCATACTTGGCATTGATTGTGGCATACCTGTTGATGGTGCTTGTGCAGTAGAGAATCCTTGTGCTTCTAAATACTGTTGTTTAGCCATTTTTCTTTGCATGATAACTTCTGTATTTAATGCCGCCGCTACAATTGATTGAATATCTAATTCTATATTAGCCGCAGAAATAGTTTCAAACTCTCTCAATGCGTTTTGTTCAATCTCTAAATCACCATTAGTATTATTTACGAATTTTAATTTTACTAACATTTTACTAACTACTCTTTCAGTTACATCTTCCATTAACTGTTCAAACGCTGTTAAAAATCCTACTCCATGATATTGAAAAAATTCTTCTACATGATTTTCTTGTAATGTTAGTAGGTTATTTACTGCTTTGAAATCAGCCGCGCCTTGCTGTGTTATTTGGGTTGCTAGTGTGCCGTTACTTGTTCTCCATGCCATTTATCATCACCTCTTGTATTGGTTGTTCTTGTTGTATTACTGTTGTTCCTTTTGTCATAAGTTCTATGATTCTAACATTTATTGCTTGGCTTTCTATTGTAAGTCTAAATAATTCATCTTCTTTTGAAACATCTAACATTTTAGGTGGTCTTATAGTCCAACCTGCTACCGACAATGCTTCTATATCTTGTTGCCTTAATGAACTTAGCGGTGCTGACTGTAATAGTTTAGGCATCTTTGGTTTAGGTATATATTGATTAAACTCTAAACCGTGTTCTTCTGCAATGATTTGTTGTTCTAACATTTCATATTGTTTGTAAAGCCCTGAGTGTTTCTCACAATAAGTGCCTCTCATTGGATAGCCTCTTCTAACTTTGTGTAATGGTATAGTAGGTCGCATAGGGTCTGATACATCCCATACTTTATGTGTTCCACATACTACACATCTATCTTTTGTATTAAATTTAAAACCAAAGGGTATCTTAAGTCTTTTTTTCTTTTCTGGCCATAATACCTTAACCATTTCTTTCAGTTGTTTTTTTGGCTTTTCGCTTTTATATTCATATCTCATTATTGCCCCTGCCGCCCTAGCAAATTTCAATGGGGGCATAAACGGGTTTGCTACTGTTGCATTAGTAGCACCTATCAAACTCGGTGGTGTATATCCTATCATCTTTTATTCTCCTTACATTTTTTACATGGGCATAATAATCCCATTGAACAGTTATCTAATATCATTAATAATCCTCTATCATTGTTGCTATTCCTCTATATACCATTTCTGAATCTGATTTTGCACTTACTATATATTTGTAACATGGTATTCCTTTATCATTTAATTTTTGCATTCCGTCTTTAAATGAATCAAATATTGGGTGTTTCTGTATATCATCATATTCATATTTATCTTTCCATAAATCAAATTTATTCGCCCATAAACCTACTGCTAATGGATAATCATGGTTCTTTTTCTTTTGTGTTCTATTTATTGCATTCCAATATTTTGAACATATTGTATCTACTAAAAACGTCCAACATAATTGTTGTTCTATATCGTAATGTTTATCCATATGTCTATCATCTATCATAAATATAATATATTTAACTTTACGATTTTTCATATCTTTAAGCCATTCTCCCCAGTAAAGTGTTTCGCCTCCTATATCTGAACTTCTAATTGTATGTTGGTCGCCATCTATTTTAATAGTTTTTCTAGTTGCTCTACCTCTACCAACGGTTCTTTGTTTTATTTGTGGCACTTCTCCTCTAGTTCTTAATTGATGGTTTAATGTTGTTTTACCTACTTTAGTTGCCCCGTATACTCCAAAAGAAACGGCATGAATCTTTTTCCACATTAATCCTATTTGTTCTGCCATTATGATAACAAAACCCGTCATCACCGACATAACGTAACCTCAGATTAAATGGTGGTAAAAAGCCCAAAAACCCTCCCATGCCTCAGAAAAGAAATTAATTCCTACTAACGGCAAGGCGTGGCCTAATAAAAAACCACATACTGTTGATATAACACCCCAAAAATAAAACCTTGCTCTTAGAAACCATATATCAGCAGAATGCGCTCTTTGCATATCGTATGCTAAAGCAGTTTCATCCATACCAAAAGCAATAGTTTCTAACATTTTAATCACTCAAGTTTTGCTAAGAAAGATGGTGTAATGCCCCGTTCTTGCTGTTCCACTTGAGGTTGTTGTATGTTTTGCATAAATGGAGTAGGCATCATAGGCGGTCTATATTGTTGCATACTTTGTCTAATCTTTTCTCTTTGTTGGTCGTCTCTAGACCGTTTGTTCCAATAAGCGGCAATTTTTCTATCTAATAATGTCATCTCGATATAGTCATTTAAAACTAAATCAAAGATTGCTTTCATTACTAATATTCCTCCAATAGTCATAAGACCAAAGACTAATGCGTGAGCATAGTCATTAAAGGCAATCATATGTCCATACTTCGCATAGAAGTATACATTCGTTCCACTAATAGCACCAACGAATAATATCGTCATTACTAACTTTGTTTCTTTTTCCAACGCAGGCATTTAATCACTCAAAAGAATTCAACCGAATACTCTAATGCGCCTGCCTCTACCACATAAATGCCTTCTGCAACAATCGCCCCATGAAAGTCAAAGTCATAATTGTGAGGGGTAGTGCTAGCACCTACATACATTTTGGTTATTATTTTCTTACCTGTTGTTGTAGCAGTATTAGAATCATATACAGTAATGCTACCGACAGTATTGCCCGTAGTAAATACCTTTACTGATGCTATTCTTACTCTTCCAACATGAACAAGTTTTGTTGAATTTAATACACCTGATGTATTACAGCCACTTACCATTCTGTCGTCCTCTCATTTTTCTGACGTTGCGATTGCCTTATCAACCTTACCTGATTGTATTGTTTCGGTAGGCAAGATTGTTTTCTTGATTGTCTTAACAATTTTTTTAGGTTTAGGTTTAGGGAACATAGTATTAATTAAATCATCGTCTGAACCTAAAACATTAAATTCGCCTTTAAGCAAAGTCTTAGTAAAATCAGACGAGTTTATAATATCGTCCTTATCATCTAAAGTAAAACTCACTTTATAATTTTCTGCCCCTATGTAACCAACAGCAATTAATGCCGGTATACTTGTTTTCTCTCCAAATTTAAATTCATATTCATCACCATTAGGCATAAATTGCTTAATGGACTTTCCTTTATTTGTTAATTCTAAAAATGCCATGTTTAACTCTCCTGAGATATAGTAACCCTTGTCACCATTAAGATGACAAGGACTACATTTTATCTTTAAAGGTTGCCCCAGACTCTAACTCTAACCATGCCTTCATCAGAAGTGCCTGATAGTTGCGCAGAACCAATAGAAAGTATCAATTTGACACTTGTTCCTGATTCATACGCACCATCAGTATCGACTACTGCTCTAGCACTTTGGCCAATCTCTTCAACACCTGTTACACAGATGCAATGTAAAGAAGATAGACCTAATTCACTAGCAAGCAAAGGTATTCCACCTTGAACATATGCAGTGATATTAACAATAGCATCAACAACATATTCATCACCTACTGCCTTAGGCAAACTCATGCCTTTATGGTCAGCAACCAATGTAACTTTGTGTGTCATACTTAATCACCTCATGCACTCTTTAGGTTAGTTATTTTACCTTGTCCTTTGAAGAAAGAACAGCCAGTCTCAGCAATGGTTCTATACATTGCTTGATTACCTAGAGTTCCTACTCCGAATGGGTTTCCGTTATCAATACCATCTTCAAAGTATTGGGTTGGTTTCATTACGCTCATCCAAAGATGGTCTGTATCAAGAATCAACATATCACTTAATGTGTTTGTTGCGCCACTATGGGATGTTTTAGGCATATCCTTACATGGGATAATTGGTATGTCAAAGTAAGTAGCGACTCTAAAGCCAACTTCTGAACCCTTAACTCCTCTTACACCATTATGTGTAGGGATAATTTCTTTTCTATCCATAAATCTTTCTTGTGCTTGTAACAAATCACCAAGATGTTGCACTGTATCATATCCTGTTAGAATAACTTTAGGACTACCGCCGTTTTGACGGATTTTCCTTAGTGTATCGTTTAAGATAGTCAAAGTCATAACTCTACAATTAGCCGCAGAATAACCTGCACCAAAATTCACTTCTGAATCTAAGAAAGACGCAGAAGCCGCACCACTAGACAATTGACGGTCTGGTGCGCCAAATATTGTTGTTATTGTTGTAGGTAATGTAGCCGCATTAGCCGATGTTGCTAATAGTCCACCATCACACATTGCATTCAATTCTTCACTTGATGTAACAATCTTCATTAAAGAAGTGTATTGTCTACCAAGATTGGTTACTGTATTTGCTTCATCATACTTTTGAAGAGGCATTAGTAGCATTTTATTCTGAACTTCGGCATGGTGTTTACCCATGTCTTCACGAATTAATGCTCTTAAGTCTCCAACACCGTCATCAATTTTAGCCATTTCTAGCGCAATTTCTGAGAACTCAAATAAATGAGCCACTGTTTTAGGGCTTGTAAACAAGGTTGTGTATTCTGGCGTTATAGCCGGTATATCATTTCCTGTTCCTAGAGATGCGTTTTCTGCAACTGCACCGATTAAATCGGCTCTTGGAGTTGCCCCACCTCTTGTTGTTCCCGCACCTGAGCCACCAACATCAAAAGTAGAACCACTTCCACCTTCTGCTCGGCTTTTCAAGATACGCCATCCACTTGATGTGTATGGTCTCTTTGGTAGTATAGCCAAAGCATTAACTTCTTGGTTAAGCATAGACCATACTTTTTGTCCGTAAATTCTGTTATACAACGAAGATAATCCTGTTGCACCACTCATAACTGACGTTGAAGCATCGTGAGCAGTATGTAAACCACCAACAACGCCTGCGCTCTTTAATAGAGCATTACCTGTGCCGCCCCTAATTCCATAGGAAGCCGCTTCTAAATCTTTCATTGTCTTAATATATCCTGACATCTTTTATCACTCCTCAAATTGTGCTACATAGTTATTTATTTCAGTCCAAGACATTTCAGAAACATCTACTTCTGGCATTGATATTTCTTGTGCCTTAGCAATTGTTTCAGTTTGTGCTGAAAGAGACTTTCTTAATGTAGCAAATTCTTGTTTAAGGGTCTCTACTTCGTTCTTAGCATCATATTCGCTTCGTGCAACACTAGCCTTACGGACAGTTTGTTCACTAGCGAACCTTGAAGCGAATTGAGTCTTTAGAGAATCATATGCCATCTTCTCTAATTGTTCTGCCTTAAATGCTTCATAGGCTTTTTCTACGTTATCGTTTGAAAGGTCTAAAGTAGCAAATTCATCATCCGACCACTCTTTATATAGACTACCAAGTTGGCCTGATTGTTCATGCTTCTTGCCTTGTGTTTCTTCACCTGCACCTGCATTCTCAACAAAACCTTCTGGGCCTGTTCGTCCTTTCATTTCTTTATCATCGTATGACATAGATTCAACATCTTCTTCTTCCTCAGAATAATCTGCCGCTTCTTTGTCATCACTTTCTTCAAGAGACATATCTGTTCCATCCATAGATTCTAAATCCATATCAGGTTCTTTCATGTCTGCTTCTTCTTCTTTCTTAAAGTCATTTAACTGAGACATAAACCCATTTAATTCCTCTAATGCTTTTTCCAATTTTTCACTCATTTTTTCCTTCTCCTCTTTTAAAATATCAAACTTTGCTTCCGGGTTTATTCCTTTTTCACAGACTGTTACTTCATGGAGTTCTAATTTGTCAATTTCGTTATACTCGCCTAATTCTTCGCTCGTCTTTTTTCTTTTACTTAAGGCTTGACCACCTATACTAAATGAACGCAATGTTCCTTTTCTTATACCTCTTGAAATTTCTTTTGCTTTTTCTATGTCATCTCTTAATTTAATTACAACATAAAATCCTACATCATCTACTTGTGTTCTGTGGAGATTACCATGTTTATCTCTATATTTCTCTATTACATCTCCTACTTGAACATTTGAATGATTTGACATTACATTTCTGTATTTAGGTTCTTTCATGTATTTAATGACTGCTTCTTCTAATGCTTTTAATGTGATTAAATCATTTTGTTTATCTACTATCTCTATTGAAGCATAACCACCAATTACTAAATCATCCGATTTAAGAATATTAAACTCAGTATCTTCTCCTGACTTCAACAATATTGCTTCGGACACGACGACACTTCCCTTCTTTACTATATTAACTCAGCGACATTATTCAATTTGCATGGTTAATTTTTTATGCCTGTCTTGGGTAATATCCCATAAACCTTCACTTTCAGACCTTTCTAACATCTTTTGTTTAACTCCAGTCCAAGCAAGCCATGTTTTCTGGCCTTTGACGGGTATTACTCTCATATGTAATCTAGTATCGAATTTATCACCTTCTAATTTATATTCGTGATAACCATGCTTTTGAACACCAATGAGTAATTTACCACTATCAAGAAGTTTATCCTTTTGAATACCTCTAGATATTTCTGCGGGGTATTTACCCGACTTACCAAATAAATTATAAATGTCTTTAGTTGAATCTATGTTTATAGTCCAAGACATTGTTTCATTCTTATAATCAATTATAAAATCTAAATTGTCATCTTTTCTAGTGTAAAGTTTAAACGTTCCATATTCATTATCTTCTTCATCTTTAATTATAATTTTAGAATTAGCGGCAAACTTTTGTTTATCTATTGGAATAAAAGCATCCATTTCAGTCATCCATTGTTTCATTTTTCTAGGGTCGTTACCAAATTGTGATTCAGCAAGTTTAGGGTCTTGCCTAACTAAAAACTCAAATATCTCTTTAATATGTAGCCCTTCTTCCTTAGGGTCTTTGTTTTGTAAGAATTGTTTTATCAATACAATTACTTCTCCTGACTTTGCTTTATTGATTTCATTCAATTGGTCTTTCCATAAATCCATATCAGCAATAGCATTCTTTTCCATCAAACTATCTCCTACTATTCCATATACATTAAACCCTTCATAATCAGATTTCAACAATATTTCTGCTGTGCCATGTATAGCATCAGTAATAGTATATTTTAGAAGTGCTTCTTCTACATTATACTTTAATGACTTTCTACCATCTTTAGCAAGCAATTCCAATGTTACTACTTTTTCTGGTGTTTCTACTTCTGGGATTTCAATTACCTTTGCTGAGTATAAACTAAAGCCTTTACCTGCCCTTCTGACTTCATCTACTTTTACTCTAACAATAGAACCAATTTTTACATTCTCCTTAGTATTCAATGCTTTTCCTACTTTTAGATATGTCTTACCTTCATATTCTGTGCCGTCATATGTCCTAGTATCTTCGCCATTAAGCGGCCCAATTCCAACAGAATAGGAATATAAATTAGATTTAGTTTTTCTTTTTTCTAATACAATAACATCTAAATCTACAAACTTCTTGTATTTAATCCACTTAGGATTCTTTTTGACTCCTATGTAATATGTTGATTCTATATCCTTGATTACTACACCTTCTGATGTTGGAGACTCCATAATATCTTTAGAATATTTTTCAATTTCCTTTAGTGAATCTGCTACTCTTGTATTCTTTTTATTTGGAAACTCTAATGCATCTTCTGAATGCTGTGCTAATTGATATTGTAATATGTTGATTCTTTCTCTAAGTGGATTATCTGCATGGCTCGTTCCATCATGGCTCATTATATCAAACACTTTGGCTTTTAATGTAGCATCTTTGTATTTATTTTTAAAAAGATGTGCTATTGTATCGGCTCTATGCAATGGTTCATCATTATCATATAAAATTAATTCAGCATCTAATATCATTTCACCGAATTTCTTTTGTTTCATTATTTTAATTATCTTTTCACATTTATCAGATATATCCGTTTCATTATAAGTATATACTTTTACTGATGAATTTGTTTTATGTATCTGAATTCTAATTCCATCATATTTTTCTTGAACTATCCATTCGCCGCTAAACCCTTTTAATTCTTTAATGTCGTTCACTTCAAATATTCTATACATTGGTTTATTAGGCATAATGAAATCTATTTCTGCCTTTTCTTCTTCGCTTTTTTTGAGTTCTATTTGTATTAGTTCATCCCATTCTTCATCAGAATGCATCTCTAAGAATACTTTTTTCAATAATTCTAATGCCCCTTTAAATTTACTTTCTACTCTAGTAGTGTCATCATCATCACCATAGTGTTCCATGATATACAAAGGAATATCTTTGATTGCTAAATCTAAACCATCAGCACCATTAGTTAAATTATCAGGCTTAAGGTCATGTTTAACCCACGCCTTAGCAGGTATACTTTGAGTATCAGAACGTAACGCATAATGAATAAAAGTAGCATATATATTTGGGCTACGCAGTAGATTCTTAATTACATTCTTACCCATTTGTTTAGCAAAAGGGTCATTCAATTCATCAGAATTAAATCTCATTTCCTTTATTGATTCATATAATTGTTTAGCATCATACGATTCGACGTTCATTGCTTCTTTACTAAATACATTATCTTCATCTAGATATTTTTTTAACGCATTAGAAAATTCTCCTAATCCATCAAAGTCATCTCTTATCTGTTTAACCGACCTAATCCATTCTTTTCTATATTGTTTAGAATTATCCTTTGCTGATAGATAATTATATCTAACATCTTCATAAAAATCTAATATACGCTTCGCCAATGCTTTGCTGTCTTTACCAACAAACGCATCTTTCAGAAGCATTTCTAATACTGTTCCTTTCCGAATTCAGGGCGTATACCTTCTAAAGCATCTACCTTTTCCTCAGCAGGGTTTTTCTTAGGCTTAGTAAGTTTAACTTCTTCACCTTCTACTTCTACTGTTTCTTTTAATGGCAGTTCGTTAAAATTCATAATTTCACCGACTGCCTCCTTCGCTTTATTAACAGCATTCACTAGCAATTCATTCCTTCTTTCTTCTTTTGTTATTTTCTTGGGTAATAAGTCATCCATTAATATCCACCTTCTATTTTAGTAACCATAGCATTAATTTCTTTCCAATCCATCTTTGCTATCTTATCTTCTGAAACATCTTGGGTAGTAGATATTGCAGGTGTCGGGGTATTCGTTACTACAAACCCTGACTTCATCAGTATATTATTATCATTGTATACTGTTCCTTCTAATCGCTTTACTTTATCTACTAACTCTTTTAACAGTAGTAGCATTTCACTTTCTTCACTCATCTTTTTCCTCTCCTAATTCACCTTTACTTTTTGGATATACCGTTCCTCTTAATTGACGGTATAGAATCTCATAGTCTTTTCTTAATTCAGATGCCGCAGTTGTTAATGATATATTTGCTTCATCTATTTTACTTAGTTTCTTACTTAGTTTTTTATCCGACTTCATTACTCCTAATGATTTTAATTCTTTAATTAAATCATCAAGTTTAGTAAAATCTTGCCCCATATATTCACTAGGCGCAGAAGATTGTATTAATTTTTTAATCTTCTTTTTTTGTTTAGTATTCACTTTTTGAAGAAGCCCTTCATCTATTTTAAGTAATTCGTATTCCCACATTATAATCACTCTTGATAGTTTATTCTGCTAGTTCTTCTATTAAACCGCGCTTCATTGAACTGTTGATTGGCGTCGTAATCTTCTTGTCTACGGGCTGTATCGTATTTAGATTTATCAAAGTTATGTGAGCCTCTTATTGTTTGACCTTGTAATTTACCATTTTTAGTTAATATTTTATAATGTTTCTCACATACTCTAAAGCCACATTTGCCACTATCTGAGTATTCATCATTATATGACACATCACACCAATATTCTGCCTCGTTTTTACATTTACCGGGTGTATCAGGGTTCTTTTTTGCTTCTAGTCTATCTTCCATAGAACCATCTTTAATGTATTCGCATTCAACTTTTCCTTTGCCTTTTTGTTTAACATTAGTATTTTGACGTTGTGCTAAAGCGGCCATAGGTGCAATATATGCTACTTCATCAGCACCCTCTCTTTTATCTTCATCAGGAAGCATAGTTTCTGGACGTAGATTTTTAAGAACTTCTTTCCAATCTCCTTCACACGCATTACACATTATACTTCCTCCATTCTTAAATCTCTAATATTTCTTTTTAATTCAAATAAACTCTCTTTAGTTCCATCTAAGTCTATTGAATCTAATTCAACATCTTTAGAATCAGGGGAAAGGCCAGTTGGTTTAGATGTTTCTCTAGCATTCATTAGTAATTTCTTTGCTCGTAACTCATCCACTAATGCTATTGAAGCATCAAAGAAAAGGTCGAAATTTCTTTTTTCTGACTTTAAATTTTCGGAGTATTCTGAGCCAAGACTAGCAGATTCTTTAGCAGAATTAAATAATACATTTACTTGAGTAGTTAATTTGTTTAAATCACTGACATTAAAATTAGTAGGGTCTTTTATTACCTGTCTTGCTAACCTGTATATGTTAGTCTTAGAAGTTCTTAGTTTTGACATAGCCCTTTGTATGCTAGATTTACTTCCTACCTTCATTTTAGGGTTTATACTTTTCAATGCAGTAACTAACATTGCAAACTTAGGAGTAGGAATATCATTAATAGATAACTTATTCATTATTTCTGGATGTAAGTTACTTCTTTCTCCCGTAACGTTTTCCTGTAAATTGAACAAAAACTTGTTGTTAAGTATATTATTAGTTCTTAATCTACTTTTAGTGTCACTATCTATATCATCAGTGGGTAATTCATCTATTAAGGTGTTTAACGCTTCTTCTTGTTTACTCATACTAGCAACCCGTTTATCTTTCTTCTCATCTTTCTTTTTTGGTTGAAGTAAATTGAGTATTTCTTCTTCATAGGTTGGAAGGTTTAATTCTTTAATTGCATTAGTTAAAGTAGTATTTTTAGATTGTGTATTGCGATTTCCTTTACCTCTTCTCATACTAGTCTGAGAAGCAATGAGAGGCTGTTTTCTACTTCCTGTTTTTATTTGTAATTCTAATTGTTTTATTCTAATATTTCTTTTATTTTGTTGGTTTTTTTTATTAGTGGGTAATGCGGGTAGTGATTCATATGCTTTAATTCTATCTTTATAACCTTTAATGTCTCTAGGTTTAATTGATGATGATGCATCGTTTTTTAATTTCTCTTCATCTAATATTGGTTTATAACTAAATGTTCCTTTAAACATATTAGAAAGTCTACTTTTTGCTCTACTATATTCTTGAATTGGATTAGTGTCTTTTTCAAGTGCCGCTATTTTCTTACCATATTCTAATGCTTCTAGTTTATCATTTTTATCATCACGAAGTTTATCTGCATCCGACTGTAAACCTTTTCTTTGTTCTTCTACGTCTTTTCCTTTAGCACCTTCTAACTCTTTTATTTTATTGTTAATCACAGATGCCTGTTCTTTGTATTTACTTTCTATTTTTTTAGATGCACTTTCTTCAAGTGCTAGTAGTTTATCAACCTTTTTTTGTTTGTCTGCGGAACTTTTTTCCTTGAAAGCCATCATTGTATTTTCTAATTGTTGTGGATTCATGTCTTTATATTTTTTAGGAAAAGACTCTATTACTTTGGTTAATCCCATTATAGTCTTAAGGTCTCTTTTCAAACTAGCGATTCTATTTTCATTGGGCTTATACTCTCGTGGCGGAGTAGCAGATAACAATTTATCTAATTCTTTTTTAGCCTCTATTTTAACATCAGGAGAACTAACCTCAGTAAAGTCTAGTATCGCCTTATCTATTTCTTCCATTATAGTAGCAGAAGCAACAGATAAATTATCATTATTCTTTGCTAATAACGCCTCAATTGCAAGATATAGAGGCATTGGCTTAGTGGATTTTTTGATGTCTTCGACCCGAACAACAGGTTTTTTTAAAACATCTATGTAATTCATGCTTACCACTTATTTTCAGTTCTTTTCTTTTGTTTCTTAGGTAGACCAATATAATCAGGTATATCTGACATATTCGGTTTTTCTTTTTTTACTGTTTTTGGGTCTGCCCCAATATAATCAAGATTTCTACTTTGTGTAATCTTGTGTTCACTTCTTTGTATTCTTCTAGCCTTTGCTAGTTCTTTTTCCAATTGTCTTACTGTTTTTTCGCTCATATTTCTGCCTTCATTTGTTCTAAGTGATTCTCTAATCTGTTTACATCCCAATCTGATATTTCATATCTATTAGTTGCTGTATTGACTAGTGCATTTATTTGTCTTACAGCATTTCCAATCTTTTTATTCCATTTTCCAATTAAGTTAAGGTGCATATCATTATCTTCGGGTTCAATAGAGAATACTTCTTCTACTAAATCAATAACTTCTAAATATCGCGCTCTCTCCTTAGTATCGTCATCATAATGATATTCCGCAACTGCCTTTTTGAATCTATTAACTGCCTTTTTCTTTTTTTCTTCAAATAAAACATTACTATATTTACCTTTATCTCCTTCTAATTGGGGATAATTATTTTCTGATTGAGTAGTGTCGGGATTGCGGTTATCATGCTTAAAATTGTAGGTTCTCTTAATTTTGTATTCCATGTTTTTCCATATTCCATCTGCTCTTATGGCCGTATATCTTGCATCTTCCTTCGACAAATTGTCAAAGTGTCTATTTATTTCATCCCTGTATTCTGCATCACTAACATCAAAAAAATTAAATTTATATTTAAAATCTTCTGTATTGTCTAGATACTCAAATAGTTTCATCAATTTTTCCCAATAACTAAGTATTTCTGCAACGGACACCCTAAGTTCATCTAATCCACTATTATCCATATTATAAGAACCTCCTTTACTGTCTTTAAGATTACGTTGTGAGTCTTTAAATCTTGAAAGATTATATGATGAAAGGTCTGCACCGCCAACGTTGCGAACAGGCGCAAAACCTAATTCTTCAATAGTATAATAAAGAGTATTCATTCTATCGCTTCTTTCATCTTTTGGTCTAAAAAATCTTTTAAAAAAGTAAAGTAATTTAACTGCGTGGTTAGATGCGTTAGTGCGTTGCTGATAACTATATGGACTGGGTTGCCTACGTTTAATTATATCAGTCCACATTAACCTACCCTCCTTTCATTTCTTTTGTCTACGTTTTGATTACCTGCTTCTTGAGGTAGACCTGTAAATCTTTTATCTGGCCCTAAACTTTTACTTGGTTTATTTCTTGTTTGAGGCGGTTCATCAGGTTGTGCCTTAACAGAAGCGGGCTGACCTGCATCTTGTTTAGATGGTCTATTTCCACCTTCCATCATTTCACCCAAATGTGATTGGTCTATGTTTGTGCCTGCATAAGGGTCTGCTTCAAACTCACCTTCTTTTTGATTCCCACCTTGTTGTTCAGGAGGAGGCTTAGTATATACAAATCTCCCTTCATCATCCATATTCACTTCAAATCCTAAATTCTTTATTGAGCCTGCTATATTAACTTCCATTTCTCTTTTACGAAGAACTGCAATAGCATCCTCTTCCTCAGAAGGCGGTAATTTTAATTCCCAGTCTGTTATCCCAAACTCTTGTGTTATGAATGGTAATACATACTCATTCCATATTGTTTGTGCCATTTCTACTGCTCTATTAGTAACAAGTATTTGCATCCCTTCGTTATTTAATCCACCACTTGCTGAATTATCAGACATGAATATTTTACTTACTCCATAGAAAGCAGATATTCTGTCTCTTAAGTCATCTTTAACAGCAACATAGTCCATCTCTTTGAGGCTATCCATAAACTTAATCCACTCAATAGAACCCTTGCCATTTTCTGCTTCTATTCCCATTACAGGTATGAAGTGAGGGTCTTGTTCCATCTTCTCTTTGACTCCACGCCAGAATGATTTCATAGAATCTATATTTCTTGTTTGAACTGCTAATAATCCTCTAGGCATTCTACTCTTAGAATAAGAAGAATTAACATAATTTTCCATAGCAAGTAAAGTAGTAATGTTATTCCAAAGAGTTAATACTGGAGATAAACCATATAATCTACTAGGATTATATTTACTGAAATGTAATACTTCTCCCTTAATGTAATACTGTTCATGTCCGTTTACTCTATTAACATAATGAACAGGATATAGTGTATCGCCACACATCTCACATTCTGAGATAGGGTCATCAGTTATCTGGTCACGATGTTTAATGCAAGTAAATCCTGTATTACCTTTATCTCCAAACTCGTCAGAATAAATGTGCATAGTAACAGGGTCGCCTCTATATATTTCCTTTATTTTGTGCATTCTAATTTTGCCTGCATTATCAATAAAATACTCTTTAACCAATATAATATATGCGTCATCCATAATATTCAAATCATCTTCTAATTCTTTAAGAACATCTATGAATAATTGTTCTGCGCTATTCACATACCTATCTAAAAATTTATGTGCATATTTTAATTGGTCTTTATTAGGTTTAACTAGATTCACAGAATCACAGTCTGCACATTGTTTTACAGCAGTTTTGTGTTCATTTCCACAGTCTGCACATTTACTTACAAACTTTTCTTCCCAAGTATATCCTCTCCTAAAGATTTCATTTTTTAGTTGTGTTGTGCAGGTTCTAACTATAACAGAAGACTGAGCAATATGATATAGTATAGGAGAAGTAATCATATAACTTGTATCTTTTTCTTGAATACCCGGATTAAATATCCTTCTATCTTCGGGAACAGGTGTTCCTCTCCTGAATAAATTAGTTAATGAAAATCTTCTTCTAGGCTCTACCATCTACTTACACCTCCATCTTGCTATTTTCTTCTAATTTAGTAATATTATCTATGTCTATATCCCATGCACCCCAATCAAATCTAGTATTATCACTATGATTATAATATTTCATTAACTTAAATAATTCATCTTTTCTACCTTTATACCAATCTTCTTTTTTATTTTCTTTCTTTATTTTAATTAACTCTAATAATGTATTAGCATTATTTTTCTTTAGTTTAAAATGAGGTAAACACTTGGTTAATAGTTTTTTAATGTCTCCTCCAGAATAAAAATTAAGTCTGTTAATTAACCTAGTATCTTGCGGGGATTTTTGGTCTAGATGTAATCTACCCATACCTAATGATTTG
>TARA_R110002050_G_scaffold300778_2_pt1 | contig 18463 bp, 12 predicted proteins | sample TARA_R110002050 | Tara Oceans TARA_R110002050 (sample SAMEA4396988) | marine metagenome | biome: Polar Biome; feature: [DCM] deep chlorophyll maximum layer (ENVO:01000326); material: water (ENVO:00002006), including particulate matter (ENVO:01000060) such as... | depth 25 m
CCCGCCTTTCGCACCCTGCAACAATCCGGCTGAACCGCCATGCGTATTACAAATATGCCAGGGACCATTGTCGGAGGTAAAAACAACCAAAGTATTTTCGGCAAGATCCAGCTCCCTCAACGTTTCCATAATTTGCCCGACGGACCAGTCGATTTCCTCTATAACATCGCCATAAATTCCTGCTGCTGACACATCTTTAAACTCTTCTGATCTGAATAGCGGGATATGCGGCAACGAATGGGCAAGGTAAATAAAAAAAGGACCGTCCTTTAAACGTTTAATTTTCCGCACTGCCTCTTCTGTGTATCGTTTCGTGATCGTCCGTTGGTCGGCAGGGCGTTCAACAATCTTTTTGTCCCGCATCAATGGTACATTATAGGCTTGCCACCGTTCTGCTTCAGCAAGTAGACGGAAACTCGCATCTTCCACTTTGTCCATATCATTGGAATACGGGATTCCAAAATAGCTGTCAAATCCATGATCGGTTGGCAGATAAGGTGATTTGTGCCCCAGGTGCCATTTGCCCACCGCTGCTGTTTGGTAACCACTTTTTTTCAAAACTTTCGCAATTGAGATTTCACTTTGCGGCAATCCGCCGTTGGAATTGGGGAACATGACCCTATGATTGCCATTGTCGCTGCACATGCCGGATCGGACGGGCAATCTTCCGGTCAGTAATCCTGCCCGCGATGGGGTACAAACCGGTGCGGCCACATAAAAGCTGGTCCACTTTTGGCCTTCATTGGCCATTTTATCCAGGTTCGGCGTTTTGATGGTTGGATGGCCATATACGCCCAAATCTCCATATCCCATATCATCGGCAAAAATAACAATGAAGTTGGGAGTAGTTGTTTTTGCTTTTTCAGTTGCCATGGCATCTTGTTGTCCAAACATCGCGACAGACAACAAACCAGTCATGGCAATCATTCCTGTTTCAAATCTTTTCATTATGTTCAATATTAATTATTGTCGATAAAATCTCAACGCGGTATATGGTGAAATCGTTTTGTATTTAAATACTCCAGGCTTTACCATAGTTGTTTGCTCAACAATCTTCATATTCCATGTATCAATTATATCCATTTTGTAATTAGAATCACCAGCCAGATTAATTTCAATAGTTTGTTCTTCATCAGCAACATATGCCAAATAATACTCACCTTGTTTGGATAATATATATATGTCGTTGTTCATGTTTTTCGGATTACCATTATCGATCATTTCAGGAGTCATTTCTGTTATCGGTGCCTGTTCCATCACCGATCTGAAGAATCTTATCCGTTCTGGGCTTTCTCCAACCAAATTTCCTCCTTTTGCCCACCAGCGAACTTCAGTAGAATTATCTGATGTGTTTTTAAAGGTCTCGCCATGCGTTCCATAACCACCGCTTAATCCTGCCATCCAAAAAAAGCTGGCCATCTCCTGACCATTTAAGTTTCCCCATCCCGCCGGAACATCGCCTTCATATTTCATTTCATCGAAAAGTAATGGTTTTTTATATTGTTCCCGCCATCTTAACGCGTTATAAAATTGGTAGGATTGAATGCTTACGTGTGTAATCCAAGGTTTTGAATGATCGTAAAAATGGTCTTCAAAATCATACCAGTTATGAATCCCACGCAAACGCTGATGAGTATCCTCATTTTGAAGCAGCGTTCCAATTCCTTCCCAATCTATTGACACTTTGATTTTTGGAACATCCCATTCATTGGCCAACGACCACCAAACATTTCGGTAGGCAGACAGTCGGGCTATCATGTAACGAACATATTTTTCATTCATTTCCTTGCCCATTTCGCAATAACCCCAAACATCATAAGGATGAAATAAGATCACATCGGCTTCAATGCCCATTTCTAAAAGCTGCCGGATTCTTTGATCAAAGTTTTGAAAGAATTCGTAATTGGGCTGTTTCAAATCATTGGTTTTACCTTCTCTTTTGAATGGATACATCCAAGGTTCAGATTCGTTGCCGAATGAATAAGATTTTGGAAAAAAGCACATCCTGATTTTATTAAAAGGGGCTTCTGCCATCGTTTCCAATGTTTTTGCCTGAATACTTTGTTCCACACTTGTCCATTGATAAGCAGTTGTCCCAACACAATAGTATGGAGTTGAATCAGCGTATTGCAGATAAAAAGTATTTGCAATTTTTACGGGTCCATGATTTTTGCCAGTGGGATGAGTACAGTGAAACCCTCCCTTTTTACCTGAAAGTTCAGCTACATTACTTTCAGTTTGATAGGTCCAATTTCCTTGAATGTCAGGAGAAAATCGAATACGGTAAACCCCGTTCCCATCATAAAAACCAGAAACGACAATGCTTTCCTCCTTGCTTTTGAAAACAGCAGCTAAATCAACATCCACAAAGGGATTTCCGGTAGATGGTCCGTTAAGTACTATTTCAAAAATATTCCATTGTTCTATTTTTGTTTTTCCATCTATCTGATTACAGCCCATTAAGATGGCAGTAATTAGAACTAACTTAAAGACAATTGTATTCATTTTTATATAGTTTTTAATTCCAAAATCAGTACTGCGTCTTCCCATCCATCCGGGGGCGATATCTCATTCTGAAATTCACCGGCAAAAGGAATTGATTTCCCCGTCTTTGTGTTGAACCAAGACATTTTTTCGACGTGTTCCTGTTTCAGGGTAAATTTTGAATTGTCGGTGCAATAAACCAATACTTTTTCCCCTGAAGTTACGGCCAACTTCTCCAATTCTCCATGTCCTTTCCCATTTACAATCAAATCGTCTGTCAGCTCCCAGTTCCACCATTCGTGATCTTCAAGAAATTTCTTCAGATGCACCAGCTGACCGGCGCCTTCCATATTTAAAAGAGGTTTCCAATTGTTTGCAGGACTGAAAAGCGGCCCGTTTCCATCCTTGTCGAAACCACCACCATAGGTAAATCCTGCCGCACCTGCAAAAAACGACTGATAAGCTTGCCGGCGGATATTTATAGCCTCAGCCAAATAATTATTGGTAATGCCTTCATAATGTGGCTCGCCCAGTACCGTTGGCTTTGGATTTTTTAATTGCAGATCCTGTTGGACAGCTTTCACAATTGAATCCCGGTGAATGTAAGTTTCGATCATGTTGAAGTCGAGCCAGGGGTCATTGTGGAACCATAATGATGAGTTGTTCATTGGACTGCCATCGGGGTGGTAAGTCATAAATAGTTTATCCCAGGCTTCTCCCGGCTGGTCCCATTTAAGCTTTTCCCCTGTTGCCCCTTCAAGCAAACCTTCGGCAAGCAAACGATATTGTGGCAGATAATCGCCCCGATGATCAGCGCGTACATCTCCGCCGCTTACCCAAATAATATGGGGTTCATTTCCGTATCTTTTCCCCAAAAACTGTCCATACTCAAAAATATTCTCCATTGTAAATACATGCTGGGACTGCCCGTCGTGCGTGGCATTCACATAACGTCTTCCCCAGAATGGCAATACAGCTGCATACATCCCGCGCTCTTTAATTGTTTTCAGGCAGTAGTCAACATGGTCCCAGTAATCATTCGGATTTTCAGGTGAACCGCCTTCGGCCACTGCAGATTGTTTTGCATCGGGAAAACCATTGTTTTCGGCAAGGGGTTTAAAACCATAAAAATTCGGCGCATTGGCGGTAAATTTAGTCGGGTTATCCACCCTTTTCCCCCAGAAAAAACAAAGCTGTACAACGTTCATCCCTTTTGACTTGCGGTCATCGAGATACAAATCGACCTCCTCGCGCGAAAGCCATTCAGTCATTCCCCAGGCAGTGCAGCCGAGCCATAAAAACGGTGTTCCGTCATCATGCTGAATGATCCGGGAACCTACTTGTGCGTTAAGTTTTCCATGTTCCTCCCATGGATACGATGGGGCATTGTTATTAGTTTTCACTGACTGGCAACCGGCGAATAAAAAAATGATTACGACTAAGAATGTAAATAATTTCATCGTTTTTTTTTAGTTAGCATTGAATAAAACTGCAAACCAACCGCTGCCATTAGGTGTCGCTACTTCCGCGTCACCACCACCCGTTACTGAAAATTCTTCTCCCCATTCCCCGGTTTCTATGCTGATCCATTTCCCCCGAAACGCCTTATCATGCTCACTCAAATCTACTTTTACTGAGCCACCCGCAGGAAATAACACGACATATTTATCGCCCTTCAATGCTGTAAGATAGGCTTCATTATCGTCTCTTTCCGAAAGCAATTCCATCCTTGGTTCAACCTCCCACATTTTCACTAACGATTCTACTTTTCTGAGAGATTTAATTGTGGCTTGTGCTTTTTCATTTAATCCATTTCCGGCTGTCGGCCGATGATGACGTACAGCGGCACATCCTCCAATTACACTCCGGCAAAACCGGTCAACTCCATCTTGATTGGAACCTGAACCCCAAGTAGAATTACCCCCACCATATGTTTTTGTGCAATTGATCGGGCGTAAGGCGTATTTGTCACGTTCATTTACAATCCACTGAAGCGTATCCCAATGTGCCTGGTTCACGTTGCGGCTATTATTCTGGGACACATCTAGAAATAGATATTCTACCGAATTAGTAATCGCTTGTTTGCACGGTTCGCATGAATTTGGCTTAAAAAAATGGTCAAACATATCCGTAGTATAAACCTGTTTTTCTCCAGCTTTACCTCTAATGTACCTCATCCAATACAGTCCCCATTCAGGCGGGGTACTTGTTTCATTATCCATACAATACAGTACATTGCCATAGCTCAATGAATAAGAAAGCATTTTATCCACTAATTTTTCCTGATATTCCTTTACAATTTCCAATGCGGGTGAATAGTTGGGCATTCCGTTAATTGAATGAAAAAAAGGCTGCATATCACTGCTGGGATGTTTGACGTATTCGGTTGCCATTCCACACCCTTCTTCCGAATAGTTAATATTGTTAGCCGAATTAAAAGGGTTAAACGCCCAAAATTGCATTGAGTAATCAAACCGGTCCCATACTTCAATCTGGATAATAATGTTTCGTTCTGCGGTTAATTTTAAAAACTTTTCAAATTTCACCCAGTACTCTTCGTTCCATTTTGTCAGGTCATATTTGCCATCTTCCATATGAAAAAAAGGCCATACGTCTCCAGAATCCCTTGAACTCATGGTATTCCGCACGAAGTTACCTCCAACTTGCTGAAGCAAATCCAACTGTTCTTCAACATCAGGAGATTGAAATAGGTTATCATTATTGCTCGCTCCAAGTAATAACACAGGCTGTCCTTTATGCTGCCAATATTTTAAATTATCAGCGTAAGGTTGAATATCATTGCTGAAATCTGAGCTGGCGCCCTGAGGTGAAGTGCACCCTGAAAATCCGCAAAAAATAATTACCGAAAAAAAGTAAAAAAGAAGTCTCATGGTATAACTATTTAGGTTTGTTGTATCAAATTTTAATTGTGTTTTTAATGATTTACGCATACTTTAAAAATCCAGTTTCAACACATACACCTGCCGGCTTCCGGTGTGAGTTGAATTAAATCCGATCAGATCACCTTGGGGGCTCCACCGACAATGGATGTCACACCGCCAGCCGCCATGAAACTCCTCTGGTTCATGAAATCGGCCCAATGGTAATATGGCTTCCGTCTTCATGTCCATCAAATATATTTTTTGCTCGCGCATCCCAGTAATCGGATAGGTATCGGTAACCATCCATTGTTCGTCCGGAGAAAATGTTCCGTGCCCATCGTAATCTAACAATCCTTTTCCCAGTCGTTTATAGTCGTCCTTTCCTATCGTGAACAAAACATGGGCATATTGCTTTGCATCGTATTTTGCTGTAACCATCAGCTCATCACCGTTCATCCAATCGAAATGTGACCCTTCCCAGCCATCGGGGAAACAGCGCATAAGGCCCGAACCGTCCCTATTAACCGTAAAACTCGTGGTATTCCATTCAGGCGCCGAGCGGGCGAGAAAAAATATTTTGCTTCCGTCCCTGCTAAATAGAGTGTGATTAAAATATTCAAGACCTCCCTCTGACACTTCAGGAACCATTTCTTTCACTTGGGCAATTGACAAAATTAATTTGGCCGTGCCGGTTTCCAAATCAACCAAAGAGAGCCCGTCATCTTCAGGAAACGAGACATCCTTTTTGGAATCCTGACCATTTCCACCATACCCGTAATCAGCCCGTGTGATCCTCATCCGTGTGAAATTAAAACTTAAAGCCTCCCTGCCATTTGGAGACACCGTGCTTACCGGGAATGGAATTACCTTCTGCTCTTTTTTAGTATGGACATTCAATATGACGGAGACATATTTTCCGTCGCGCAAATCATTGTAAATGATTAGTGAATCAGGTGATGTAGCCAGCCAATGAGCCATACATCCCTGCTGAAAATTCCATGCTGATGTTTTGGCGATCGGTATAAATTCATGTGTGTCGAGGTCAACCAAACCAAGCGTTGCTGTATCATTTTCATCCGGAATTCGGTATTTTACATCCGTTTCCAGCACGGTCACATATTTTTGGGACTGGCTAAAAGAATTGATTCCGTAATAACTTGCAAATAAATGCTCTTTACCGCTATCCGTTATTTGTAAAGGCTCGGTGACCTTTGGAAATATTACCGCCAGATTATCCCGTTTTCCGGTACAAGCTCCGATAAGCATTAAAGCAAACAAACTGAGTGACTTCATTCCCTGATTCATTTATTTGTATTTAATAAACTAAAGTTGAAACTCGATCGGCTCACTGATTTTATACCCAATTCGCTTGGCCCGAACAACCAGTTTTTGGCCCTTTTTTAGTTTCAGCGGTTCATGGAAAAGCAACCATCGCTCCGATCCAATCTGATCATCAAGCTGGTACCCGATTGAAGCGCTCTGCGTTGGACAGGACAATTTCACAAGCTCTTTTTCAGTGGTAATTACAACTTTTTCAGTGGCGGATTGTACAAGTCCAGGCCAAAATAGTTGTATCAGGTTGTATTCGTCAATTAATCCTTTGTCATGCACGTTCAACTGCCAGGAAGCAAGCTGCTTCCTCATTTTTTGCAGTTGTTCGCGATATTCAGGGAGACCAGCAAGATTATGGATTTCATCGGGGTCTTTTTCTAAATCGTAAAGTTCTTCATCATCGCGGCTGTCCCTGAAGATGTAAGCTGCGCCGCCCGTCAACTCGTCATTCCTATGCATTTCAATTAATTTTCTCGTCATATCAATCTGCTCCCGGTACTGATTACGATAGATATAGGGCAAGCCAGGATCAAAATTCCGGATATAGGAAAATTTTCCGTCAATGACGGAGCGCGAAAAATCATAAACTTCATCAAACCGGTCAGCACTACCATAATTAGCCTCCCGTTTTTCAGGATTCGTATATCCTCCCAGGAAAGCCTTCCCTTGCATGTATTCCGGAGGTTTAACCCCCGCCAACGATAGCACAGTTGCCCCTAGATCCATTAACGACACCACATCATTAATCACCGTTCCGGCCATTCGTTTGTCAGGGAAACGGACGATCAAAGGGACATGCAGACCGGTGCTCCCAACAGCCCGTTTCTGGCGCAATAAGGGGCCTCCGTGGTCGCTCCAGAAAAAGATGATGGTTTTATCGAGTAATCTTTCTTTCTCAAGCCGCTTCAACCAGTCTCCAATTTGGACATCCAGTTCTTCAATGTTGGAATATTTACGTCCAACATCTTTTCTTACTACCGGAATCTCAGGATAATAACCAGGAATGGGTATTGCACTGGTATCAACCGACATCGTGTGGTCAGCGTTCATCCAAATTCTTGATTCATGTGTTACCATGTGGTTGTATACCGCGAAGAAAGGTGTTCCTTCAGGTCGATGGCTATAATCCGCTTCGGTGCTATTTTCATCCCACGCAGTAAACGGTGGATAAAACTGGTAGTCACATTTTGCATTATTTGTACAGTAGTACCCGGCATTGCGAAGGTATTCCGTAAAGCACTTAACCTGGGCATCGGGCACGGCAGAATAAGGCGGAACATTATAACCACTTATGCTAGTTACGGCCCGATTAAATATATAATTCTCACCATCCACTCCGTTGTAATTGACATTCGTATTGGAAGTTCTCATATTTTGCGTCCCTATGCTCACCGGGTGCATTCCAGTAATAATAGAAGACCGGCTTGGCGCGCAAACTCCTACAGTAGCATAAGCATGAGTGTAACGGATACCTTCTTCGGCCAACCGGTCGATATTTGAGGTTTTTATACCTTCTGCTCCATAACATCCCAAAACCGGACCAATATCTTCACAACTCAGCCACAATATATTATAGGGCTGCTCCTTTGCCTTTGTTTGAGAAAGGCCGGTCAGCGACAAACATACCAGTGCATTAGCAACAAAAAGTTTCTTATTCACACGATTACAATTCATCTTTAAGTAAAATAATCCGCTTATACGCCGTGATGTTGGGCTCCCTGTTATCAGTGACTTTCAGGATAATATGAAGGCTTGTTCCCTCTGCTAATTCAGGCATAGAAAGCGACGCGTTTGCACCATCAGGTTTGAGCATGGAAGTTCCATTAAAACTGCCAGCCTCAGGATAAACCATCCACTCATACCGAAGCTGGTCACCATCCGGGTCTTTCGATTTGCTGGCATCCAAGTGAATGATCTCTCCAGGTTTTTTCCGAATAGTCAATGCTTCTCTAACCGAAGAGCCGTTCACCGAAGCGATTGGCGAATGATTGGCTTCATCATAATCCTTTACGCACCAATCCATCCGGGCAGCAAAATCGCTCTGATAATCGCCGCGCCAGCGGTAAACCGTTGCCCGGGCGATATTTTTGTCCCCAACGCTATCCGTTGCATCCCTGTAATATCCGGCTTCCGTCATTTGGTAACGTCCGCCCCAGCTGCCGTATTCAGGATGTTCGGGGCACCCCAGTCCGTTGTCGACGAAGAAAAACCACGATGGAGTGTCTCCTTCTTTCACAACGCCGTGTAGATTTGGGGCAGTCCAGGTTCTTGTTGGATAAAGCGCACCCATAGGGCCATGATTTTCCAGTACATTTTCTTTCAACCATGCCAGTGATGTCAGGCTTTCATCGCCACCCAGGTACATTCCCCGGTAGGCACCTTCCCGTTTATCCTGCCCTTCAGCCTGCTTTGAAAGGATATAAAACAGGGAAGGGTGTTCGGCAAACATCTGTTTGAAAACACGGTCCTGGTCGCCGACATCAAACACCCTTATTTGAGAGACAAACCGCTGGTAATCTTTTTCAGTTCGGGTCCTTTTGACCTTCCAAAGCGCCTGTTGCAGTTCGACCTGGCCACCAAATATGCAGATATTCAACGGGCGCTTGTCTTTCTTGTCCACCATCCGGATGATCCATTCCGATGCTTCGGTATCCTTATCTTCGCCCACCCTGTCGCCCCTGTGCGGGTTCCCCTTTTTCAAAATCGACAACAAATATTCCGGTGTTGGGTAACTTTCGTCATGCTTCAAAAGATTTGGATGGACCTGCCCATATCCATGAACAATTTCCTCAATTAACTCCGGACGGAGCGCGTCATCATCCGGAGCTTCTGGTGTATGTGTCCCTGAGGCAATTAACCCTTCCATATCAAAGTCATTCGTATAAAGCATCAGGCGGATGACTGCCTGCTGATCATCTGGGTCGCCGCCAATATCGGTTGTGATCAGGAGTCTCGGATTTTGGGCAATTACGCTGGATGATAGAAAAATTGCAAACAAAGGTTGCAAGGCAAAAGCCAGGATTAAGATTAATTCTTTTTTCATTCTGTATATCTTAATAAGATTAGATCATAATTACATCCCTTATTTGGGTTCATTGGTAAAGAATATTCTACTGATTAATCCGCCCCGCTATTTAAACGGCGTAGTCAAGTATCCTTCAATATCTGTCCAATGTTTTAACATGATCTTCCGTTTTAATTTCAACTGACCGATAAGATCAGGACCAAGAAGGAAGGTATCTTCGTATTTTGAGTCATCGGCATGGGCAATAAATGCCATGCCACCGTCTTCCAGAACATCAATCAGTTCCTGCGCATTATCTAATTCGTCGCGCATCACCGTCATAAATGCCTGCAAATCGGGATCGCCTTCCCAGGTCGGCGTTTTACTTGGGCGATGTGGATCAACCGACAGTTTTTCAGCATTTCGGTCGCGGATTGCTTGAGCTTCGGCAAAGTTGCCGATGCTCCGAAAAATACTGCTGTGAATTTTTAACGCTTTGCCCATGTTTTGAACGAAGGCTTTTTCGGGCGCTGACTCACTGGCTTTTTCCAACAAGCTTATTGCCTTTTTCAAACGGGAAACATAGCTATTGGCAGCGCCTGAGGTCAATGAACGATGTGCGCCGTGAATATCGGTGTAATCCATCCTTGCTTCTTCTTCCGAAGGATTGAACACATGTGGCAGGAAATAACTTTCTTCATCGGCTGTCAGCAATTGCGGCGCAACAACCAGTGGACGCGTAATGTGTCGGTTGGTAACGCCCCAATACATTCCGGATGCCCCACGTAAAGCAACACCCTTGTATTGGTCAGCCTCTTTCAGCGCCATAAATGCCTTGTACAGCATGTCGGCGTTCCCTTCGCCCCCCCATTTTTTGCAAAGCTTGTAAAGCTGCTGTTCTTCTGCCATCATACCCGGTTCAGCATCCGTGTTTAAGTTTTCGATCAGCAAGTCCATAAATTTGGAGATAGCACCCATATCTTCAAAAGCCCGGTCATAGGAAGCACGAAAACTGATAAAGACCGTATTTGTCGATTCACTTTTGATGGAATTGATATTCTGAATGATCTCCATCGGGTTGAACAAACCACGCACTGGGTAATTGCCAACGATCATGCTGTTGATGCCCCGAACCTCATCCGAGTTATGGCTTTGAAAAAAGCAGCCTTCAGGCAAATGTGCATAAATGTCATCCTTTTCTTCGTCGGAGAACATCGAGCCCGTAAGATAAATTGAAATATCCTCACCAGCTTTTTCAGCACCCTGTTTAAACGAATTCATCAACGTTTCAACCCGTTCGCCCATGCTGTGGTGCTTGCAATGCGAAGGGCCATTAGGGCCAACATATTGCCAGTCGGACCAACAAATTCCAGATCCGGCATCATTTGTTTTAAAAAAGAAGGTATGGATTTCAGGTACATTTTTCAGCAACTCGGCCACCATGTTGGCAAACATTTCCTGCGTTTCCTCCACACTCACACATGGCGCAAAAGCAGGGTAATTGCCGCGCCTCGGATGATCGACCCGTGAGCCGAGCATGTGCGGATATTTGTCAAAGAATTCTTCCGGCAGAAAATTGGGCTCATAACTCCAGAAAGCCCCTTCAAGGGCGAATTCGCGCAGTATCTTTGCTTTTGCCAGCAGCAACTCGCGGTTTTTCTCTACAAAATCGGCAGGGATGAACGGTGCAATTTTCGAATCGGGGAAGAACTTGTAGGGCGTTGGGTTGTAACTTGCATATTCATACCAATAATTCCTTCCTTCGGGAATTTCATGAAAGCCTTTGTCCGCAAGGTTGCTGACATTGACCTCAACCCGCCCAAAAGGCTTCAGCCTCGCTGCTTGTTTCGCCAGCTCGCGAAATTCATCCAGATTGCTGATCGGTGCATGGATCACAAATACTTTCTCTTCTTTCTCGGCTTGAACAGTGGTGTGTCTGGCATCGTTGGCCCAGAGACCGTTGAAAGTGATTAAAACAATCAACAGGATGCAAGTTCTTTTTAAATTCTCTTTTGTCATTTTATTTTTTGTTTAAGCTTATCGTTTCTTTACTCTGATTCTCTTCCTACTGTGATGGTAAAGGTTCCCCAAGTGACGTTCCGCTTAATGGCTTTCCATTCTTTTACTTCATAGCTAGCCAAAAATTTGATCTGATGGCCAATCGGACAATCTTCTGAAATATGCACCACCGAAGAAACCGCATACCCGTCACCCCATTTATCTGGCTGCAAATCGACATGAATGCGTTCGGAGTCGATATATGGGTCATCATAGTAAAGCCGTGTGCGGTGACTAATTTCATAGATCATGATCGATTCTCCTGGCTCGGCAATGTTGTTGCCGTTGCCATTGCCAAAAATTTCGCTGTCGCCGTCATCAATCCCGATTTCGGTAAATTCCGGAACATCAAAATAAGCCGGTGCGTCAAACTCATCTTCCCAGGTATTATTCTTGCTGTCGGTAACCGTAATGTAAAACCTGATGCGAAAAGGCGAACCATCTTTGGGTGGCTCGTTGGATGCTGTCACTTTAAAATCCGTCGAAAGCCAGCTATCCTTGCACGACGCGATATCATCAATTTCAACCGTTGGATTGGCAATTGACACCTCTTCGGAGGTGGTTGACAAGGTTACTTTCAGCCCTTTGCCACTGCTTCCGCCACGGTTCAAAAGTTGAAGTTTCAGACTGCACTCTTTTCGATGATCTAAAAAAGCACTTTCGCCATTTACTTTGTAATCGAGTAAAACGATATCTGCAGGATCATTTTTCCTGAAAATCCCGATTTGATGCGGTTCGTGGTTCACTTCAAAATTGATCCTTCCTTTCGCATCACTTTTTACGGTTGCCAATTTGCTTTTATTTTTGGTTTTGTTGAAGTAAAACAGGCTGTAGTCAGCATTTGACTGGTAAAGCGGGGCTGTCGTCACCTTCATTTTAACACCCGGAATGGTCCGTCCTTCCGGTTGCCACTTTTTGGTGGTAATGCCCAAGCCACCTTTTGTCACGCCATGCATTTCGATAAAACCTGGCTCATCAAGGTTGCTTTTTACTTCATATCCCCAAACGTCAAAATCCGAGTAAAGGTCGGCATGGTGCCAGCGATTGGGTTCGGGAAGCGGGTCGTTGATAGCGGCAACGACAAAATTAAAGGCATCCGTAAATCCGGCAGGCATCAATGTATGCCCACCTTCATACACTTGATATTCATACGAAATATCCTTTTCGCGTATAGCTCCTTGGTGAACTTCATTGTTCAGGTACACCAGTTCGCCAACGGTACTGTTGTGAAAACGCAGTTTCACGCCGAGCAGATTTTTAAAAAAGTAACGGACACTATATAAAGAATGGTTGTCGGGGTAACCAATGAAGAATTCGGGCGAACCTTTTGAATTTGCCGCGGCACCGACGAGATGCGGGTATTTACCAGCCAGAAAAAAAGACATGATCCCGCCCATGCTGTGCCCAATGACAGCTCGGTTTTCCCGTTCGGACAACGTTCGGTAAGTGGTGTCGATATGCGCCACGAGTTCCGGGAAATAATCCTTAAACTGGATTTCGTAATTGATGTTGGAATGAAATCCAATGTTGTACGGCCTGACATCCGAATCAATCGAACGGCCATTCCAGGCCACCAGGATCACCGAATTTTTCTTTACAAGTTCGGCAGCCTCCTCCGTGAGCGCCATTTCATGTGTGCCTTTGTTCCCATGAAAATAATAGACCACAGGGTAGCGCTTTTGCGATATTGAGTAATCATCAGGAAGAAAAATTCGGTATGACTTTTCCTTACCAAACGCTTTACTGAAATGGGCATGATCCTCCTGGGCAAAAGAGGCAACTGGGAGATTGATTAAAAAAAACAGGAATAACAGGAATGGTGTGTTTTTTTGTTTCAGAAGTTTATTCATCATCATATGAAATAGTTTTGGCATTTTTGAAAGTAAAACAACAATACAAAAATATAAAATTTTCATAACCTTTCCTATTTCGAAAATCATCTTTTGCATGTTTGTGGTTTTATCTATACATTTGCTTTCAAAAAAAATGACTCTAGAGATATTCAAAAGATTTAATCATGACAGAAACTAAACCTTTCACAAACCTTCAGTTGACAACTTTGGTCCTTTTACGGCTCCTAATTGGCTGGCACCTGTTATATGAAGGCATTTCGAAATTAGTAAACCCCGGTTGGTCATCTATCGGTTTTCTACGTGAATCGCAATGGATCCTGTCGGGTTTTGCCAAATGGATTGCTTCCAACAGCAGTGTTTTAAGCGCCGTCGATTTTCTTAACACCTGGGGTTTGATAGCGATTGGCATCGGGTTGATACTAGGACTGCTCACCCGTACCGCGGCCATTGCGGGAACCCTCCTGCTTTTAATGTACTATTTTAATAATGCCCCGATTATTGGCATCGAATACTCCATCCCGGCAGAAGGAAATAACCTGATTGTCAGCAAAACATTGATAGAAGCGGTTGCTCTCATGGCAATTGTTGTTTTCCCTACCAGCTCAATAATAGGTTTAGATGCTTTAATTGCCCGATTTAAATCAAAAAAGATAAAAAGGACAGAAAATGACAACGGATAAAGATCATTCGCAACAACCAGAAAAAGAAAAAAGCCGATCGCGCAGGACTGTGCTGAAGGCTTTGGCCGGAATTCCCGTATTGGGGTTATTTACTTATGAGCTGATGGAGAAAAAGTCCTTCGACCGGCAGAATGAAACCAGGTTAATTAAAGAATTAGGCCTCGATGACCTTAACGCGCCTCATCAAGTTTCAACCGCAGCAAAAGGAGACATGCTCCGTATAGGAATTGTTGGATTTGGCAACCGTGCATCTGCACTGGCAAGCGGGCTTGGGTTCATGCACCCGGCAGCAATGGACGCAAGTCGCAAAAATGGACGGCTTAACGATTGGCTGGCCCAGGAAAGCCTGAACGTAGCCATCACTGGTATTTGCGACGTATTCGATCTACATGCAGAAAAGGGCCTTGCCATAGCTAGAAACGAAATTCAGGCGGGTGGCGCAAAACCATCAGGCCTTCCCGTAAAACGCTATCGTACCTATCAGGAAATGCTTGCCGATGATTCAATTGATGCAATAGTCGTTGCAACGCCCGATCATCACCATGCCCGGATTACGACCGATGCTGTGAAGGCAGGGAAACATGTCTACTGTGAAAAAAGCATCGCCCATACCGAGGAAGAATTAAATGAGGTTTATAATGCAGTGAAAAACAGCGACAAGGTCTTTCAACTAGGGCCTCAAATCACCCAAAATGTTGTTTTTCAACAGGCAAAAGAAATTATCAAAAAAGATATTCTCGGGAAAATTACACTGATTGAAACCACCACCAACCGCAACACCGCCGAAGGTGCATGGATCCGGCATTTGGACGGCAAGGGTAATCCTAAACCCGGCAACCTAAACACGATTGATTGGGATCAATGGCTCGGACATAGCCCAAAGGTGCCGTTCACTGCCGACCGATTTTACAACTGGACCAAATTTTTTGCTTACGACACCGGCATGTTGGGCCAATTATTTACTCATGAATATGATGCCGTGAACCAATTGCTTCGGATAGGTATTCCAAAATCGGCAGTTGCTTCGGGCGGTATTTATTACTGGAAAGATAACCGCGAAATACCCGATTCGCTTCATGCAGTTTTTGAGTATCCCGAACGGGAACTATCGCTGGTTTATAGTGCAAATTTGGCTTGCAGCCGTCAGCGGGGTCGTGTTTTCATGGGACACGATGCTTCTATGGAATTGGGCGGAACACTTAGTATTACTGCCGACAATAATTCCACAAAGTATAAAGACAAAATTGAAAAAGGCTTGATCGATACAGAAAACCCGATGCTTACCGTTAGTCCCGGATCCGGCAAAATTGATGCGATATCATCTGCAACGGAAAAATACTATGCTTCAAGGGGGCTGACTTCCACAATTATTGGCGGACGACCGGTCGATGTGACACACCTGCACCTCAAAGAATGGATTGACTGTATTCGTAATGGTGGTGAGACAAGTGGAAATATCGAAATGGCATTCGAAGAGGGAATCACCGTTTTGATGGCACACAAATCGTATCTAGAAAAAAGAAGGGTTGAATGGGATCCAATTCAACGGAAAATCATTTAATCAAACCTATTCAATATGAAACAACATTGTTGGATCTATTATTTCCTTATTTTTTTGCTGATTTCATGTGGTACCCAGAAGCCGGATTCTTCTTTTACCTTTGAAAGAACCAGTCAGGGAATTGGATTATCGGAAAACGGGCATCCTGTATTTTTTTATCAGGAAGAACCAAAATCGCTCGACGGTGAATACATCTGTAACAATTATCTTCATCCACTTTTTAGTTTGAAAGGCGATACGCTCACCGAAGAATTTCCAACTGATCACCCATACCACCGTGGCATTTTTTGGGCTTGGCACCAAATTTACGTTAATGGAAAAAGCACAGGCGATGGTTGGATCATGGAAAATGTGCAGCAGGATGTTATCGAGATCAGTACAGCCTCCGAAAATAAGTCCGCTCAACTAAAACTAGTTGTTCTATGGAAATCTCCATTATTTGAAAACAGTCGTCCATTTCTAAGTGAAACGACCACAATAACTGCCCATCGCTCTGAAAATGACATTCGTAAAATTGATTTTGCAATTTCGCTGAAAGCACTGGTGCCCGGTGTTGAAATCGGTGGCGCGGATAATGAAAAAGGCTATGGTGGCCTGTGTGCGCGCTTAAAGCTTCCTGATGATTTGATATTTACATCAATGAATGGCAAAGTTACCCCACAACTGGAGCAGGTCGCAACAGGCCCATGGATGGATTTTTCAGCTTCATTTGGAAGAAAAGGCGAAACCAGCGGGCTAACCATATTTTGCCATCCCAAAACCCCAAACTATCCGGCTCCATGGATATTGCGCCCGAAAACAAGTATGCAGAATATCGTTTTTCCGGGAAGGGAGCGAATTGAAGTCCTAATGGATGAGCCTGTTGTATTATACTATCGCATGATAATCCATGATGGAAAATCCGGAAACATCAATATGAACAAATTACAAGCTGAATATGCGAAAATGAATGTTTCGAAATAATGATGCTATTAGTTTTGGATATGCAACAAAAAGTTGGACTCCAAGTTAAGCTATGCAGCCAATTTTTGATTATTGTTTAAAAATTCAATTTCTTCTATCGTTTTATAGCCCAAAGCTGAGTGCCTTCTTTTACGATTATACCATGTTCCAATCCACTTGAAAAGGGATAATTTTGCATGGTCGTGATTTTGATAAATTTCATTGTAAACAGCTTCAACTTTAATGGTTTTAAAAAAACTTTTCAGCAACTGCATTGTCCCAACAGTTCCCCTTGCGGCTCATACTTCTTTTCACAAATTCATTTGCATTAAGGATATTTGTAAATTTTGTACATGCCATACTGTATGCCCCTATCGGAATGAAAAATCAGTTCCCGGTTAATTGGGCGGTTTCTTTCTGCCATTCTCCATGCAGCAATGATTGTTTCTTCTGCACTCATACCATTGCTCATAGACCATCCAACGACTTTGCGGTCAAATAAATCAATTATAACCGTTAAATACAGCCAGCCCTTGTTCGTCCTTATGTAGGTGATATCCGAAACCCAAACCTGACCTAGCCTTTTCACTGCAAACTCCCTGTTCAGGAGATTGGGAGCATTGGGATAATTGTGTTTGGAGTCTGTAGTTACAACAAACCTTCTTGGCCTGACAGCCCTGATGCCTGCTGCTTTCATTATCCTTGCAACTCTTGGACGCGACACCTGAAACCCCTGAACCTGAAGCTCCTCTTTGATTCTTGGGCTTCCATAAGTTTTTGAGCTATATTTAAATATATTATTTATCCTCACCAGCAGTTCTTCATTTTCGAGCCACCGTTATGACGTACCGCTTTTAAGCCAGTTATAATAACTGCTTTTACTTATTTTAAATAGTCTGCACATCATCTCAACAGAAAATCGGGTACGGTGATTATCTATGAACTGGTAGATCTCCCATCGCTCACAGAGAAGATGCTGATTGCCTTTTTTAGTATCTCACGCCCCATCTTTGCATCCCTGAGTTCTTTCCGTCAACGGGCATTTTCCCGTTCCAAATCTGTCAATTTTGGATTTCCATGACCAGGAAAGCTATTTCCTTCATACGTTTTAAACCCTTTTCTCCATCGGTAAAGAAGGACTTTATCAATACCTAACTCGTCAGCAATTTCTTTGGCATTACCCCTTGCGTAGGAAAGTTCAACAGCTTTTTGCTTGAACTCCTTGTCGTACTTTTTTCGGTTCTGGTTCATAATTCTAAGTTAATGCTTTTATAGCTTAACTTAACGTCCAGTCAAATGTAGCACTTCCACCTCAAGTCCACCAAACTAACTTAGACACATTTATCACTTCATACCATCATCTAAAAAGCGTAGACGTTTCTTCAAAAAGCACCTTGTCATTAATCCGCTATCGAAATAGCAGATTCACCGTTTTACAGTGGGCACTGGCTGAATCCTTTGTTGTCCTTTTTCATCTTCTTCGCTCATCGATGTCGCTATTTTCCTTCAAGCCATTGATGTATGCGATCACACACTCAAAAAAAAACCCGTAAGCCGGACTACAACAATTTTGCCTGTGAAGTTGGTTTTGGCGCTTTGACGACTAATATACGCGCAACTGAGTCCGAGTGATTCAACAGGCAATGAACGATACCTTTCGGACTTTC
>TARA_R110002050_G_scaffold53540_2_pt1 | contig 18443 bp, 34 predicted proteins | sample TARA_R110002050 | Tara Oceans TARA_R110002050 (sample SAMEA4396988) | marine metagenome | biome: Polar Biome; feature: [DCM] deep chlorophyll maximum layer (ENVO:01000326); material: water (ENVO:00002006), including particulate matter (ENVO:01000060) such as... | depth 25 m
GAATGGCGGAAATACTGTTAGTATTTTTACTATTTTATGAACGAATTTCATTAGTGACTCGCTTCAAGAGTTGGTGTTGCTATTACCCAATTACAGACTGTTGTTCCCATAACTCTTATATTATAATAAGCCTTCCCGTCATCTTCTAAGTCTTTACTGTGTATTAATGCTCTTCTCAATGTTTTACATCCTTGTTTACGATCTCCATTACCGATCTCTTCTAGTGCGTCATCATATAGGTGTTGTACATATGACATTTGTTCGTGTTCGTGTTTTTCAGCTTGTGCTTCGTTTCCATTAATTAGTACCCATACTCCTAACAGTACAATAAACAGTACTGCTAACAAAAATTTATCGTTGTTATCCATTACCCTCTCCTCATTTGACTTACTTCTTTAGCTTGTTTTTCATCTATAATTGGAATAGCATTTGACTTGTGCATTGTAGCAATACCTTTAATCAATGTTCCTGTATATTTTGTTGTTTCTTTTTTAGTTGCAACACCGTCTCCCATACCTAGACTAGGAATATGACTAGTACCTCGTCCTTCTGGAATTTGTAAGTAGGGGGTGTCTCCTCCAAATACTGACTTACCCTCTGTACATTTTTCAACTTTTACTTTAGGTACTATTCCCCTACGTTCATCACAGAATGTTTCAAATGATATCTTAGGTCGACCATTACGTTTAAGTTTTTTGTTATTGGCCATCCATTCAATTTGAGACTCCTCGTATTTTCTTTTGGTCATTTTATTCTTATTCTTACGTGAATAACGAGTTGTAGTTAAATATGGTCCTACTAGGTGCATTGTCATTTAATTAATCCTTTCTCTAATTGCATCAAGTAATGGTTTATATCCACCTCTTTTTTCATCGCAGGATTTACACACTAAAGTTTCATAGTCGGCCTGCTCTTGATTCTGCATTATTTTTTCACACATACGACACTTAAATTTATCCTTTTGGTGGAAAATCAATTCCAGTCTCCTCGTTAGGATCTCCATCGGCATCTACAAATGTATATTCTGGATACATTTCTCCTGCTTTCTTAAACGCTTCTTCTTTATTTTTAGCTTTCACTATAAATTCTTCAGTAATTTTATTGTACATATGAAACGCATCTCTAACTGGTTCGCAGTATACTATCTTGATAGTGTTATTGAACTGTTTTAAATCCTTTACTACTTGTTGATTTGCGGTGTTACTAATATTAAAATTTCTAAAGAACAATATTAAAAACCATGAGGTAAACACTATACATCCTATAGCAAATATTGTTCCGAACAATTGCAATATACCTAGTAAAGCATCTATAAATCCTGACATACCTGCTCCTAATAATTTAACATATTATAACACTAATTTACCAAAAAGTCAACTACTTAATATTCCCATCATTTTGTTCCTATGACAAGAAAAACGGAATCTATACCAAAAAGGTCTGACACTCATATGGATCATTTCCCACTCGATATCACTTAAATTTTTCTTACACCACGTGATCATATTTTTGGCTCTGACAGTATCATTAAGAGACTGAGATCTAATATCTACGATATACTGCTTGCCTTCTTTTACAATAGGTAATTTAATTAATCGATGTTTCATAGTTCAGCCTTTCTCCAACTATTCTGTTTCTTTTCGTACTGCCATAGAACAAAGAGTATAAAAGTTAGTGCAGGAAGTCCCCACATAATATAACTGTGAAAGTGAATAATTAGTTTAGTTAAAATTTCCATACTACTCCTTACCTAAATTTGATTTTTTAATGGTTGGCTTCGTACGTGTATCTTTAAAGCTAAGGATTACAATTGCAGAAGCAATAAGAACTATTGAGAATGATTCATAAACTAATGCAGTTGGATCCATTTCTTTTCCTTGTAATATTATTTGTCGAGCTAATGCAGTTATGGCAATCAAAAGTGGTAAATGTATGCTTATAGTTTGTTCTTGCCAAAAGACTCGAACCATAGCTACTACTTCTAAATATAAAAACATTAATAGCAAATCAGCCAAGGATACTATTTGATTTATAACCATTGATTTTAATTCAATGCCTATAGCTATTATAGTACTCGTTAATATAATACTTAACAAAGCTAATTGTAGATTCTTTGTAATCTTTTCCATACTAATCCTTACCTAAATTTGATTTTTCAATGGTCCAAAGCACATAAACAAATGCTAATAAATTTGCAAGATTAGGAATATTAATAAGACATAACAATATGTAAACAATTACAAATGCACCTAATCGTATGTCAGTATGTTCTGTTTTCTTTAATTCATCCCATAGTCCAAATGTGTAATGATTTGTATACCATAACAGTTTAGTAAGTTGTGATACAGTTTGATCCTTGAACATTTTTACTTTCTTTACTACTTTAACCATTACTTATTCTCCTTAGTTTCTAAACAACCAAACACGACCCAAGCTATAAGACCAATGTAAGGAATAAAACAAGCCAGTATCCAAAGAACATTATTACCTGTATCTCTGATACGGCATACCAGATTAGCTAGTGCAATTATTGCTAACACTAGCATTGCAATAATTATTATAGCAATACCACCTGCAGTAACTCCAGGCTGTATAAAAGACAGTAACATAAATTGTAATAACATAGTAACTATCTGAACTATCCAAAAATCACCACGTTTTGCTAATCTTGTAAAATCAAACAACTCTTTCATTACTCATTCTCCTTTTTTAATAACAACTTTTTTGTATACTTAAAGAAACCTTAGCAAGATCTCCATACCACTTTTTCACAGGCTTGTGTAAATTTATTCTTACTGTACCATACGCATCATTACCACTATGGAAAGTTGGACGACCTGATGTGTACTTGTCTCTGACATTATATGTACCACGTGGACGTTCATAACTTATCATATTTTTATTATCAATCGGGGTGCATCTTTGATCAATAATATTACCACTATGGTCCAATAGGTCCACTTGGAGTGCTATGTGTTGCCTTCCGTTTGTTCTTATCTGTGAATTAATCATTTGTAATGTCTGTGAATCAGCAAAATAATATGATCGAGTATTGCTAAACATACCTCTACTTGCAACAGTAACATCTGGTTCACTGCCACATATCTTGCCAACAATCTTCTGGACTCCTTGCCCTGTTTGCGATTTAAAATCGCTATCATTAAATACTGCTTTAGTAAAGTTATTACATTTATTACTGTCCACTGATACCAATTTGAACGCTTCATCTAAGGCCGCAACCCAATCTTCACTCATAACTATCTTATAAGGAATATCAATATAACTTCGCCTTGAATTGCCAATTGAAAACTCTGTTTGACCTGAATTAAGTGTGTATGCTGATTGTGGATAACTCATTAACAATCTAGCTATTAGATCATCACCTGATTGCCTTTGATCTAGTTTACTTTGTAAAACAGTAGATTCAACATCTCCTCGAATTAAGTTAGTGTCTTTCCCACGTGATGTATTCCGCTTACCTATCTTACTACTGGCTACTTCTACATCCATTTCTAAATTCCACCAACCTACTTCATTTTGATAGTGCTTAGTGATCTTATAGTCATTTATATATCCTGCTGAATATCTAACTATATTTTCACTAGTGAGTCTGTCATCGCTTGACTCAATATCAGTAACTATCAAAGTTCCTACTGCACGTTCAATTGCTGTCTGCAGGCATTCCTTCTTGGCATTTTCAACTGTAGAACCTTCACAGGTAACTGCAATTGTAAAATTAGGATTATGATTTCCTCCAGCTGTCTTAATAAGATCTGCTTGAAGAGGTGTACTCAATGAGAATAAGCCTAGGGCTAGCCAAGACTTAATCTTCATCATTATCGCTCATTTTTTCCTTAACATATTCTGCACCGTCTTGAATATCCTGTCCTGCACCTGCAATAGTACCACAGCCTTGTAAACAGAAAGTTAAAGCAAGTAACAGTCCAATTAACATTGTTGCTGGATTACTCAACATCTTTTGCCCAACTTTGACTAGTTTCTTGTACATAGTTTACCCCTTTGTTTAACATATTCGACATACCGTCGATACCAACAGTAGCAAATGCCACACCTACGATAACTCCTAAGATAAATGATTTCATATTAGTTCCCCGTCATTTCCGCTAATCTTTCTGCGGCTTGAATGTTTTTAACACCAGTTTCACAAGTTACTATAATAGTTCTTGCTTCGTGATCAATCTCACCACCATTACAAGCAACACCTTTTAAGAATGATTGACTAATAATTGATATGTTTTCACGATTAATTTCAGCAATCTTTTGTGAATTAGTATTCGGATTACCATATGGAATAGTTGTTACATCTGCATCTGAATCACTATTAATCAATGGATTACCATCTGCATCAAAGTCCCTGTCATCAAGTGTTCTTGAAAAATCTTGCTGACTCATACCATTAGTAGTATCTTCTAAGCTCTTTTGAACTGCTGTAGATAATACCTTAGTAGATCTTGTTGATGTAACATCCTGTTTAATAAACACAGCCATACCTGAATAACTTCTATTCGTAGCAACTTTAGCGGCTTCTTCAATTGAAGGAGCATTATTACCGTGTATTGGTGCTGTACCTGTAGACTTAATAGCAACAAATGATCCATTATCATCAAACTCTAATTCCATCATAGTGTCTGGTCTGTGAAACACAACACTAACTGGTTTCGGCTTAATACTATCTGTCTCCGGTGTTAGGTCTGCATTTTTTACAGTGTCTTGAAACATACTACACCCTTGTATTGCTAATGCACCTGCTACTACTAAACTAAGTTTCTTAATATTCATACTATTACCCCCGTAAAATGTGACTTAATCCATCACTTAAACTACATTATAGACTCTTTGTTACCATTTGTCAATCATAAACAATCCATCATATTCCAACTATCGCAATTTGAAAGCTGTTTATTTCTCTCCTGATACTGCTCTTCTTCTTCAGCCTTAGCCTCTTCACGTTTGGCTACGGCTTCTTCGGACCACATATCTATCCATTCTTTAGGCATCTCGTACGGTCTAGATTTTAACATTTGAACCGTTTTTAAACGGCAATCCGGCCCATACTCTACACCATCTTTTGAAACTTCTTTCTCAAATTTCGTACATACCATGACCTCTTTGTAGTAGGTATTATTCTCTGACCATTCTCGCTGTTCTTTGGATACTGTTGTTTCCTCGATCACTGTCTTATCTTCCTTTGGTTTGGCCATATCACGTTTAATTTGTTCAGCATATTGTGTATTCGCACATCCTGTAAGCCAAACAAAAAAAGCAATTAGTAATGCTATTTTAAGTAAAAGTAACCCAGTTACTAATAACAACTGTTTAATTTCTCTAGATCTCATAATTGCCACCACGTCCCTTTAGCTTTGTCATAGAAAATGTGTCTACCAATCTTTGCAACTTTATAATCATTGTCTTTCCATTCAGGATTCACATAGTCTGCGTGATAGAACAATGCTTTACTTAGAATTTTAATCCTTAGTCCTTGTCTTAATACTGTTTGTGCTACACGACGACTGTCATACCAATTTTTAGATTTTAATTTTACAGTCTTAAGATCTGTATTAACGGTCCAAGAAAACTGTTCTGGACTGTATACTACATCACATATAGTATTACCCCAGTATCCTGTTTGTAAGCGGTTTATAGTTATTTGAGCCACTGCATATTTGCCCATTGTTCCTTCAACTCCAGCTTCAAAGAATATGTTACGTGCAAGGCATTCAACGTCTTTCGAATTATATTTGAATTTTGTTTTTTCATTAAACATCACTAGTTCCTGCGGTGTACCAGCATCATTCCTTTCTCTTAGATCGCTTATAGTTTCTTGTAATTTATCAACTTGAGACTCAAGCTCAGTTGTTTTATCAATTGAATAAGTTACATATTCGTACCCACCCCAAGCTAACATAGTACCTAAAATTAAAGGTTTGATCATAAAGACAGTCCTTAATTAAAATATACATATATTATACAGTCTTATAACCAAAAAGTCAATCGATTCAATATATTGATAAATATTACTAACAAACTAGTTTAAAATTACAATACGGAAAACACGATGGCAATTATATATAAAGTAAAATTTACCAGAGATAGTACAGATGATCAGTTCCCATTCTCACATTTTTATGATTCACTAAGAAGTGACTATGTGGCAGATAATGCCCAATTTACTCCTTTACAAATACCAATGGAAAATTGGTACGAATTTGGACAGGCAAATGGTTTTGTAGAATGGGACTACGAGGAACACGATGCCGGTACTGATGCGGCTTGTCAGGCATATTGCGAACAACTAGTTGAGGATAACGGGCAACCAGATCTTCCGTGGTCGACATTAGTAACCAGACTTGATTATGTTACTGAAACCCCAACAACAGAATCAGGTGGAACACCAGGCAATACTAGATATGGTTGGTTTGGATATAATGCAACATCACTGACACATACTGTACTAGTTACGTTTGATACACAATCAAATTTGGAAACTTGGGCACAGTATAGAGAAGGTAAATGGGCAACAGCTACAACCGATAAAGCGGATCTAGCTACGTGGTTGACTGATAACAGTCAAACAATAGTAGAAACTGTTTCTACTGATGATGGTTCAACCTGGCAGAACATTAGTGCTTTTCCAAATGTTAAAATGTTTGATCTTAGTTAGTTTACTAGTTGAATGTAAAAAGCACTCTTCGGAGTGCTTTTTTTGTCTTAAAATTTAATGTTCTTGATATATTTTAATTGATTCTCTTTGACCTGTACTTTAAGATCTTCTAGGCTAATTGGAGCAAAGTCAGTTCTCTCGAGACTAACATTAAAATATCTAGGATCTTGCACACAATCGGCGTGCAAGTGACCGTGTATGTTTATGGTGCAGTCGTATTTTTTAATCTGCTCGTGTGTGGTGTAATAATGTGTTAACAGCATATTATCAACCACGTGGCGTTTGTTATGTACTTCATCAAAGTATCTTAGGTAGTTCTCTTTAGAATCGGTGTCCAAGTTGCCCCTAATTAGTATTTTATGTCCATTTAATTGTTCAACAATGTTACTGCTAGTTGGTTCTTGAACATTATAAACATCACCAATATGATACACAACATCGTCTGGTCCTACAGTTTTATTCCAAAGGTCACAGATATCATTTTCCTGTTCTTGTAGTGTAGTCCATCTTGATCTAGGGTTAACTCCCTCAAAGGTATACTCAAGTGCTTTTTGATCGCCAAAGTGTGTATCTGCTGTAAAAAATGTTGTCATAGTATTATTTAATAAAAAAGCACCCGAAGGTGCTTTTTATTTTATTACTGTAATTTAAAAATTAAACAGCAAAAATTGTAGCTCTAGAACCAGTTACATCACGTGCAACAACTTTATATGCTGTATTACCTGATGTGTTAGTTACAGTTTTAACTACCATACCTGCTTTTTTAAGTTCAAACATTCTAGCTGGTAATTGTGCAATACCATAGTTTGCTTTAGCCTGTGCCGCAGAAATTGTACGACCAGTACCACGTAGATATGATTCTAAGAATGCTTTTTGGTTCTTAACTTTGTTTAAGTTAGTAGTTCTTTTAGCTGTTTTAGCCATTTGTAATTCTCCAAATATTATTTTATAAAATAAAAACTAAGTGCTGACAACCCATCAGCATCATTACATTATACAACCTGTTTAAAAAATAAGCAAGCTATTATTTTACCAAAATTTAGTACTCGATCCTATTTCCGTTTCGATCCCACGCTTGATATTCCTCTTCTAGGTCTCTATTTCTCTCCATCAGTTGTTCTTTCATATCCAAGAACATATCTATCATATTTTGAGCTCCTATTTGAGCTTTCATATTTTGTTCTTCCATACTAACTCTTTCTGCTGGTACACAGATAGCTTTAATCTGACGATCTTGTTGTTTGATCTGTGCGGCCTCAAATATACATTGCTCTCGATTATCAAATGTTACTAACGGATTACTTAATCCAACTGCTGTTATTAATACTAATTCATATATCATTGTACATCCTCCTTAGATAGTGTATCAAATGTTATTTTTTTTGCTTTTTCTATTAAATCTTGTTCGTGTGCAACAGCTAGCAAAGGTAATAAAGCAGTCATTGATTTACCTACCATCTCTAGTCCCATTGGTGTTAATTTGCTAAACTTCTTGTCTACTCCGCTTTGATAAAAATAATCTTCATTCTTAACTATGACCTCGAGAGCCCCCTCGATCATTAGCATAACTTCTTTTTGTGACAGCTCTTTAAGTTCGTGGATCATTATCTTTCCTTTTTTTTCTTTTTTGTCCATAAGGTTTAGGCTTTTGTGGTATACTCACGACCAACTCCACCATTTTTGTTCATCTCTTTGTTTGCAAATTCTCGCATACCATTCTTCACCTGTTTCTTTAGGAACTTCAGGCCATCTAAAAGTAGGAATAAACGTTATAAAATTTCCTATAACAAGTCCTAGCCATATCCAATAATTAGTATACTCAGGCATTTCACTAGCACGAGCAACTGTGATTAGTTCCATTAAAAATTCTTGTATTATAACTTTTCACCTGGTTCAAAGCCACGGAATCCTTTAAATCTAGGAAACCTTAGCGAGTACGTTTGGTCTTGGTTTTGCGTGACTGCGTCTGCTCTGACCTCCACCAGTCTGCCAATGAGCTCTGTCCTATCAATCCAGAAATTATCCCGATCGCTATCAGTAAAGCCACTGCCGCAATTAACGCTAATAATAAGTCCATCATCTTCTCCTTTACAAATAAGTGCACCTAATCGACCAGCGTTACGGCCAGTCCCCTCTTCTATGTCTACTACTTCTAATGTAACTTCAATAAACGGCTTCATTTTAAGCCAACTATGACTACGCTTACATTCATATCCTGCTTTAGGATCTTTAATCATAACACCCTCATAGCCACCGTCTATTGCCTGTTTGTTTACTTCTTTAAATTTTTGTTGTCCTTCTTTAGTATCTAGATCAACGTCAATCCAATCAAGTGCTTGAACGTGCTCTAGTATCATATGATTATTATCAACAAAATCTTTCATTAGCCCCGAACGAACATATTGTGGAACAATACTTGCACCTGATTGAAACTCATCTAACGTCATCATATCGAACAGGTGTAGTACAGCATCTGTTGCTGATTTTCCGTCTTTACGGTGTACTTGTTTCATTAGGTCTTGGAATGAGCTTGACATTACTTCTCCATCATAGACCATATCGCTAGCTATACCGTGTTGTTTAACTACAGTAGATATCTCATTACAGATATGTTCAAAGTTATGAAACTGTTTACCATTACGACTAAATGTTTCAACTTGACCGTTTTTACGAGCAATAACAATTACCCTAACACCATCTAGCTTAACTTCTAGTTGTTTTTTTCCTGTTACTTTCTTTTCGTGATTAGCTGAATCGTGTGCCAATTGGCAAGTAAATGTTGGTATTATAAACTCTGGACGTGTTTTCTTAACACTGGTATTGATAGTTTTTTCACTAGTGCCACAACGTAGATCTTTAATTAATATCCTACGATACCAATGGTTCCATTGCTCCTGTGTAGCCGATGCCATAAGCTCTTGTAGAACATATTGTGCTAATTTTCCTGTTACTTCTCTAGAAGTAAACCCATCGACTGCTAGTTTAAAAGTGGTCCAATCTAACCCAGGTCCACCAGGACCTTGTTGTTCAGCTACCTTCTTAATTCCAAATGTAATAAGTGGATCAAGGGCTAGACGGACTCCGTTAAAGAACTCTATATTATTTTCTTCAGCCTCCTTCTTAATAATTGCTTCTTTAGCAAGGCGACTGTTATCTGCTTCAAGTGATATAATAATATGTTGTGGTTTAGTCATTTTCAGCACACTCCGTGATATGACGACATTTACCTCGGTATTGGAATCCTGGACATTGACAAGTATAATGTCCATTGGTTCTTTTTACAAGATAGATATCACCTTTTGAACCAGTGACTTTCCACTCTTTATCTGCTTGTTTTTTTGGTATAGTTACTTTAATACCTTCGGCATTTGTAATTTTTACTATATTTTGTTCTGCAATTACTGAAAAACCGCTTGGATGGTTTGGATTAGATACTGCAATCTCATTAGGCTGTAACCAATGTTTGTCTGTAAGTATCTCACCGATAATGGTATTATATACAAAAGGCTCTGTGCTTTTGTAGTAATGTTGTTTGTGTCTAGTTTCTACGATTACTGTATCCAAAATATACCTTTCTTAATTTTTAAGTATATTATACAGTGATTTGGTTAAGAAGTCAACCGTTTTTAGAGGCGTCCTACTACTACTTCGATGGTGTGGATTGGCGGTGTTTCTGTGTCACCGGGATCAGCTACTTCTTCTAATGATTTTCCTATTACACTACCAGGGATATAGTCTTTCATTGCCTTACCTACTCCGTTGTATCCGGCGGTGTCTATATGATACTTCCAGATTGGGTCAAACCCGCATACTATCATATCACCTTTACTTATTGGTCCAACAACTTTAGTTGGTACTCTTCCTGTAAGTGCTATCATGGCCACGTTTTCTGCTTGTAAACTATCATTCATTGTAAATGCTGGTGATGTTGATACTACTCCTGCTATTCGAGTATCATTTGCGTTAGCTAAAGTAACTTCGTTTTCTCCACCAAATGCTAAAACAGTTCCTGGTTCGTATGAGGCATCTGCTACGTATGCTTCTGCCAAATCAGCGTATTGTGCTGATGACGCTTTAGCGTGAATTGTATGGAATCTGTTATCTGTTTGTCCAATATTACCAACATTACTTGTACCTGATTTAGTAATACTGGCTAACTTTACCTCACCTGTGTAAGTTGGTAGAAATGTAGCTACCTGTACATTAGAGTAACCTGGTGGAATAGTGCTTATCTCGTTGTCAACATACCCTTTCATAGCAAGGTTTGATCTGGTTATACCAGTTGCTGTTATAGTATTTGCAAGGCCAACAAATCCAATCATTCCAATGTTTGCTGTTGTTACTGAACTTCCGACAAATCCAACCATACCAATGTTTGCTGTTGTTACTGAACTTCCGACAAATCCAACCATACCCACGTTAGCAGTCGTAACTTTATTATCTGTATAACCTATCTGACCAATGTTTGCAGTTGATACTGCATTGGTAACATACCCGATCATAGCGGCATTGCCAGTTAATGCAAACCCACCAGCCTGAGATCCATCATGGACTCTGATTGTATCTAGTGTTGTGTCTACTGAGAGTTCGCCCGCCGCACCGGTAAAGTTATTGTTTTGGGTAGTTGTACCTCTTCTAAATTGGACTACTGTAGGCATTTTCTATTAATTTCCTTATTTTATGTATTTATGCACTCGACATTTATTCAAACGCACCAAAATCTTCAGTTGCTAATGCGCCAGGATCGTTACAGTCGAATGTTGTTGCTAACAGTACTCCAAAGGCGTCTGATGTTGTTGTTGTAACATCACCGTAATCCCCAATTGGAAAATCAGAAGCGGCATAAGAAAAACTGTTCCAACTGCCACCATCATATCCTTCAAATTTGTTAAGCGTTGTGCTATATCTCAAGGCACCTTGTTGGTTATTTCTTTGACCGGTGACTCCCACTGGCACTATCATGGCGGCATTACCACTAACTACAACATTATGATTATCACTAGCACTTATAGTAACTGGGCCAAGATTTATAGTTCCACCAGATAGATATAAATCTTTCCATCGTCTATTATTAGTTCCTAGGTCGTAGGTTATATTAGCACTAGGTCTAACATTGCCAAATACAACAGTTTCAGTTTTTGCAAAAACTACAGTATTAGCTGACCCTGTGACTGATACTGCGATATTACTACTTTCAAAGGCTTCAACGCTTGAAGTACCACTAGACACTTCAGTAACTGATGTTATAATTCCACTAAGCTGACTACCATTACCAAAGTAGTATGGTGCTGTTACATTACCTGACGCTAGTATGTTACCTGATGTAAGTAACCCTGTTGTTGTTAGTGTACCAGCATTAACTACAGCACCACTGACATTACCTGCTGTATTAATTAAACCGCCGGCTGTTATTGTTGAATCAGTACTTATTAAACCATTTACTGTTAGTGTAGTACCATTTATTAACTGTAAAGAATCAGATCTAAATCTTGCAGAAATATTTTGCGAGCCAGCTTTCATAAAGGCAAATTCTAATATTCCGTCTTCAGTACCGTCTGATGCGTCTAAAACTTTACCTGTAATTTTAGAATATACAATTTCCTGATCAGCATCATTTTCGCCTTTAAATTTTATTTGTCCTAGATAGTCTCCGTCAGCTGGTGATGCACTATTACGCTTCAGTGAAACCACAGGACCTGCAGTTGACGAAGCTTCTGTTGTTGTAATTAATATACTATCGTCTAGTGATGTGTTAGTGATGTTAACTTTTGCAGTAGCAACGGATCCGAGTGCATCCAGGGTATGTATATTTAAATTAGCATATGAGCTAATTGCAACATTAGAGTTAGTAGCACCTGAACTAGTTGTATTTACGAGATTGAAACGATCGTTAGTTTCATCCCAATATATAGCAACATTAGCAGTACCACCACCATCGCGATTAATTACAAACCCAACATCTTGTCTCGCTGAAACACCACCTTTATTCAGCACTGAAACTGGATCAGTTAACTCAGTAATGGTTGTATTAATGTTTTCAACGGTAGGCCTGGTTAATGGCATTTTTTTCTCGTTTTGTAATTTAGTAGTATTTATCTGCAAAGAGAATAATATTTTATCCAAAAAAATAGGATCCGAAGATCCTATTTTAGCCTTTCCATCCCTATTCTTTTAGTGCTTACCTACTACGACTTCAATTACTGCGTCGCCTTCTGATGCTTCAAGTGCTTTACCAATTACTGCACCTACTTTTGGATCTGCTTCTGCTCTTGCTCTACCAGTCCCATCGGATACCATCATATCACCTTTAGCAACTGTTCCTGTTACCTTAGTTGGAACACGTCCTGTAAGTGCTACAACAGCAATATTTTCAGCAGTAAAACCACCATTCATTAAATATGCTGGATTTGTTGAAACAACGCCAGCAACTTTTCTACAATGATCTATATCACATTGTGACACTTCTTTTTCACCACCAAAGTGTACAACTGTACCTGCTTCATATGAGGCATCTGATTCATAAACTTCGGCCAAATCAGCGTATTGTGCTGATGACGCTTTAGCGTGAAGAGTGTGATATCTATTATCTGTTTGCCCAATATTACCAACGTTACTTGTACCTGATTTAGTAACACTTGACGCTGTTACTGTTGTAAATGATCCAGCAACTGCTGTCGCATTACCAATTATTGTTCCGTTAAGTGCGGCAAACTGAGCCAGTCCACCTTGAACATTACCAGTAAAGATTGATCCTGATGTAACTCCAATCAATTGACTACCATTACCAAAGTAGTATGGTGCTGTTACATTACCACTGGACATTATGTTACTTGTGAAAGTTGCTACTGTTGCATTTTGTATTTGTCTAACTGTGCCATCAAGTGTAGTAGCTATAAAACTACCACTACCAGTATCATCAATACTAATACTTGAGTCACCTTTAAAGATTGCACTAACACCAATGTTACCGCCAATCGATATTGCACCTGTTGTGTCGATACTTCCTGTTTCGGCATCAATTGTTAATGGTCCTACTGTAAGTCCATTATGTACTACGAAATTCTGATTTGCCATGGTTCCATATTCCCCATAAAATATATTATAACAAAAAGAATGCCTTGTGCTCTCTTTTATTGTTTACAATATTTATCGAATCTGGAAAAAAAACATTTACGACCATAAAAAAAAGCACCCCTAAGGTGCTCTTTTAAATGTTACCTTGCCAAGGCATTTGTTTACATCATTCCAGGCATACCACCCATACCACCCATTGGAGCTCCTTGAGCACCACCAGCACCTGCATTTTCTTCAGGTATGTTTGAAATTGCACAATCGGTTGTCAGTAATAGACCAGCAACTGATGCGGCATTTTGTATTGCACATCTTGTTACTTTAGTTGGATCAATTACACCCATTTCAATCATATCACCGTAGGTATCATTTGCGGCATTAAACCCGTAGTTGGATTCACCTTTAACAACTTCGTTAATAACTACACTAGGTTCGACGCCAGCGTTAGAAACAATTTGACGAAGTGGCTCTTCAATTGCACGAAGAACAATAGCAATACCTGCATCTTGCTCAGCATTGGTTCCTGTAGCAGATTGAATAGCTGATTTAGCACGAACTAGTGCAACACCACCACCTGGAACAACACCTTCTTCAACTGCGGCTCTGGTTGCGTGTAGTGCATCATCAACTCTGTCTTTCTTCTCTTTCATTTCAATTTCTGTTGCGGCTCCGACTTTAATTATAGCAACACCACCAGAAAGTTTAGCAATTCTTTCTAGAAGTTTTTCTTTATCGTAGTCTGATTCACTAGTAGACCATTCTGTACGGATAGTCTCAACTCTCTCACTGATCGCTTCTTTTGTACCAGCACCGTCAATTACTATAGTATTTTCTTTTGAAACTTCAACACGTCCTGCTTGTCCTAGTTCCTTAAGAGTAACTGCTTCAAGTTTCATACCTAATTCATCAGTGATAACTGTTCCGGCAGTGAGTACAGCAAGATCTTCTAGCATTGCTTTTCTTCTATCACCAAATCCAGGTGACTTAACTACTACAGTTTTAATAACACCTTTGATATTATTAATTACCAGAGTTGCTAGTGCTTCACCTTCAACTTCTTCAGCAATAATCATTAATGGTTGTCCTGACTTAGCTACTTGTTCTAGTACAGGAAGGATTTCTTTGATGTTTGAAATCTTTTTATCGTGTAATAAAATGTATGGATTTTCTAATACACTCATCTGTTTGTCAGCTTTGTTAATAAAGTATGGTGAAAGATATCCTCTATCAAATTGCATACCTTCAACTACAGCTAATTCCATATCAAGTGACTTACCGTCTTCAACAGTAATCACTCCTTCTTTTCCTACCTTGTCCATAGCATCTGCGATAATTTTACCAATTTCACTGTCACTGTTAGCAGAGATAGTACCTACCTGTTGAATACTTTCTAGTGTATTACACGGAACTGATATCTTAGCAAGTTCTGTAACAACTAGACTTACTGCTTTATCAATGCCACGTTTAATATCCATTGGATTCATACCAGTTGCAACAACTTTAGCACCTTCTCTAACAATAGCCTGTGCTAGTAATGTTGCAGTAGTAGTACCATCACCAGCTTGGTCAGCTGTTTTTGAAGCAACTTCTTTTACCATCTGAGCACCCATATCTTGAAGTGCATCTTTTAGTTCAATTTCTTTAGCTACAGTAACACCATCTTTAGTAATGTGTGGTGCACCATATGGTTTATCAAGGATAACATTTCTTCCTTTTGGACCAAGTGTCACTTTAACTGCATCAGCTAAAACATTAACACCTTCGATCATTTTTGTTCTGGCTGATTCGCCAAACTTTACATCTTTAGCCATTATTCATCTCCTTCTAGAATTGCATAAATTTCTTCTTCATTAAGTATCGTTAGCTCTTCACCTTGGATCTTAACAGTTTGCCCTGCGAACTTACCAAATAGAACAGTATCATTGACTTTTACTTCCATTGGAACTAGAGATCCTTCTGGAGTACGTCTACCTGCACCTATAGCTAACACAGTGCCTTGATCTGGCTTTTCAGCCACATTGTCAGGAATAATAATTCCGCTTGATGTTTGTGTATCAGGTTCGATACGTTTGATTACCACACGATCGTGGAGTGGATTTAATTGCATTTTCATTTCTCCTTAATTAAGCAAGTTTTTGCTTCGCCCTATAATAGGCACGAAACCTAGTATACTTGTAATATATTATACACTAGTCAAAATATTTATACAACCTTTTTGTAACCAAAAAGAAACCCACCGAAGTGGGCTTCTGCTATTTTTGGTAACAAGGTATAACTACCCCGTCGATGTTAGTTTTTACGCTAACGCAACTGCACGGTCAGCAGAGCCAAAGCGGAAGCCTTTGCCCATACTTACTTTTACAGTTTCGAATTTAGATGTTTTTTCTGCATCTATAAGTTTTGCTTGATTTACGGTCATCGCCTACCGTGTTGCCGTCTCTGCTATCTCGCCACGTCGAAACCTGGTCATCCCCCTAAAATACTCTGTTTCAAAAACACTTTGGTGGAGATGAGGGGAATCGAACCCCTGTCCGCAACGCCTTCACTTCGAAGGGATTACAACAATTCTAATTCGTCTGCAATTCCTACAAATTCACCGACAATTAATGCTATACCTGCAATTGCTAGATATGGGTTCATTATTAATATTAGTGCAATTCCTGCGACTAGTCCAGGTGAATGTTTCACTATCTGTTTAGTTGTAGGGCTTTTTGTAAAGCAATTTATATATCTCATTTTAATCTCCATTTACCATTTTGGTACTGTTGTATCTGTCCAATATTATTATACCCAAGTTCACCTTCCCATGGTGTAGTTGCGAATTGAAGTTCAGTCGGTTCAATTGGAACTAATCCTAGGGTATTATTTTTTGACCATTTAGTATAAGAGTCACTCATACTAATACTTATCATACAAAAAGGCCCCGCAGGACCTTTCAGCATATCCTCCTGCGACTAGACTTTGTCAGCTTCGACTATTGTTAATCCTTCGTCGACTAAATCTTGCTCAGTAACAACATCTTCAGTTTCTGCAATTGCACGAGCTCTTAACTCGTCTAAACTTGGTGCTGAAACTTTAACAGTACTATTATATTGTGATAGTGATTTGTAATTATATTTTACATCACTATTATCAATAGCTTCTTTATGACTTTCATAAAGGTTAGTTGTTTTTAAATGCTTAACACATTCAGCTTTAGTTAGTGCTTCTGGCAATTCCATTAGATCAATATCTGTATGGCCTTGCTTGTTTAGAATCTTAACACGACTTACAAAATCATTTGCAAATCGAACTTTAGTTACACCGTTAAGTGTAGATACTCCTACTACTTTAAATACTGACATTTTACTTCCCCTTTAATATATCTATACTGCAAATCGCAGTCCCCTATCGTAATGTTGCCATTACAAATTATATTATACAGTTTTTTTATCAAACTGTCAACCAATTATCTTTTAGTAATAATTTCATCTACTAATCCGTAGTCAACTGCTTCTTGAGCCGACATAAAATTATCACGTTCCATATCTGCCGCTAGTGTATCATATGCTTTATCTTTTGAATTGTGATCAACATATATCTGCGTAAGATATTGTTTCATTTTCATTATTTCATCAACCTGTATTTGCATATCAGTTGCTTGCCCACCAGCACCACCACTTGGTTGATGTATCATATGTCTTGCGTGTGGTAACATTAATCTCTTACCTGGTGCACCTGCTTGAGCTAACAATGATCCCATTGAACAAGCCTGCCCCATAACTATTGTTGAAATATCTGGGCTAACGAATTGCATAGTATCATAAATTGACATACCTGCTGTTACCGATCCACCTGGTGAGTTAACATAAAATAAGATATCTTTTTCGCTGTCTTCTGATTCTAGAAATAACAGTTGAGCTACTAATAAGCTAGCAGTGTGTTCATTGACATCAGTATCTAGTATAACAATACGATCTTTTAATAGTCTAGAGTATAAATCATAACTACGCTCACCATCACTAGTTTTTTCTAAAACCATTGGTACTAAATTTGGCATCTTATTTTCCTTTATAGAATGTTTCTTTATTTGTTTGACAAGTTATACATAGTTTAACTCCTGGTACTAGTTTTCTACGTGCCTTAGGAATTTCATCTCCACATTCATCGCAGAACATATTACTAGGTAGTTTTGACTGTGCCTGTAACTTTCTCTGTACTTCAGCAATGGCATTCATATTATTATGGATTGCCTGCACTTGCCCCATTTCCGATTCTTCTTCGTTGTTATAAACGAAGTCGGGTAAATCATCATTTTTATTTTCCATATGATTATTATACAGCCTTTCTATTTTGTTGTCAATGATTTACTTACGAAATTAAAGTGTTCTAGCTTTAATCAGTTTCCATTTCAATTTAAATGTTTCTATGAACTTTGATACAAGACCGATCTTCCAAGCCCAGAGAAAGTCCATAATAGTTGCACCAATAATTAATCCAGTCCAAAAATTAAATAACATATTATCTCCTTTTAAATAATACCTAAAGATATCATTGTATATACGCTAATACTAATAATTGCAAATTCATTAAAGTTCATAAGTTTCTCCTACCACCATGAGTTATAAAAAACACGCATACCATCAGCTAATGCTTTTTTAGCATCTTGTACAAAGAACTTGTCGTTCTGCTTGTAAAAGTCATCAGCATC